>QWCB01002772.1_pt1 | contig 22470 bp, 23 predicted proteins | sample 1972511 | NCBI WGS metagenome assembly QWCB01 (sample SAMN09866719, study PRJNA288562) | Human gut metagenome isolate term5_stool, whole genome shotgun sequencing... | isolation source: gut | host: Homo sapiens | place: USA: California | reverse complement strand
GCGCAAGATGTCAATCGCCTTTTCTTTATTTCCTTCTGCTTCCTGCAAGGCTTTTTTGGCTTCCATCATGCCTACGCCGGTTAAGTCGCGTAATTCCTTTACTTGTGCTGCTTTGATTTCCATGATTCCCCCTTATTCCTGCTCTTCGACTTCTTCAACAGTCTCCGACTCACTCTCGGCTACTTCTGTTGCTTCGTCTGAAACCGCCGGTTCGTTTTTATCATTTTCGTCTTCCATCTGTTCGCCCTGACGACCTTCGATAACCGCTTCCGCCATGACGGAGGTAATCAATTTGACCGAGCGAATCGCATCGTCATTTCCGGGAATGGGATAATCCACCTCGTCCGGGTCGGCATTGGTATCTAAAATGGCAACAACCGGAATATGCAATTTCTTTGCTTCATTGATAGCAATGGCTTCCTTCTTGGGATCTACAACATAGAGAAGATCCGGAAGACCATTCATGTCTTTAATGCCGCCGAGGAAGCGATCTAAGCGCTCCGCTTCATGCTGCAGTTGCGCAACTTCTTTTTTCGGCAACAGATCAAAGGTGCCGTCTTCTGCCATGCTATTCAATTTCTCTAAACGCTCAATGCTCTTTTTAATGGTCTGGTAATTGGTAAGCATACCACCCAGCCAGCGCTGATTGACGTAATACATGTTGGCGCGTTTCGCCTGTTCTTCGACGGTGTCCTGCGCCTGTTTTTTCGTACCGACAAAAAGAATCTTTCCACCATCGGCAGCAACTTCACGTACTTTATCGTAGGCTTCTTCAATAAGACCTACCGTTTTAGATAAATCGATAATATGAATTCCATTGCGTTCCGTAAAAATATACGGCTTCATTTTCGGGTTCCAACGGCGTGTCTGATGACCGAAATGAACCCCTGCTTCCAACAAGCTTTTCATGGTTACTACTGACATACATTCCTCCTGTGTTTTTCCTCCGCCGATCTCAAATCCTGTGCGACCAATTTCTTGGCACACCGCACACAGATATTCCCTCGGCGTGTGACATTCCGATCAAGTATACAATATTGCCGGCTTCTTCGCAACGACAAAGGCGTAAAAAGGTACGCTTTTATCGATTATGCATGATTGGGGCATTTTTCATTGTGACAATAAATACGATCCTCGTGACGATTTTTACGATGCAAAAGAAGGTCGCCGCAAATCGGACATTTCTCCCCCGTCGGCGGATCCCAAGTGGCGTAGTCACAGGACGGATATTGATTACAGCTGTAAAAAACTTTCCCTCGTTTGGATATTTTCTCGACCAATTCCCCTTTTCCGCATTGGGGACAAGAAACACCAGTGGTTTTCACAATACTCTTGGTAAACGTGCAGCTGGGAAAATTGGAACAGCCAATAAAATCGCCGTTTCTGCCATGTTTTATGATCAGCTTGCCGCCACACTCCGGGCAGGTCTCCCCCGTCTCTTCTACCGGCAATTTGTACCCGGTGTCATCTTCTTTTGCCTTTCGGAGATCTTTGGAAAAAACGGCATAGAACTCACCCATCAACGCGCGCCAGTCCACGTCTCCACCTGCTATGGCATCCAATCGTTCCTCCATCGTAGAGGTAAAGCCTTCGTTTATAATCTCGTTAAAATTCGCTTCGAGAAAAGCGTTGACTTTCTCTCCCAACGGTGTCGGTTGAAATTGTTTCTTTTCCATTTCTACATAGCCGCGTGAAAGAATGGACTTAATGATGGCGGAATAGGTACTTGGCCGACCGATCCCGTTCTTTTCAAGAGTTTGTACCAAGGAAGCCTCGGTATAACGCGCAGGCGGTTGCGTAAAATGCTGTTGTTTCTCAATCCGTTTCGCCTCTACTTCCGCTCCTTCACACAACTGCGGAAGCTGGACTTCTTTTGTATTCACCGGCCAAACCGCCTGAAACCCTTCAAATTGCGGCTCGATTCCATTTACGCGAAAGAGATATTCCCCGGAAGAAAGATCTACCGTTGTCGACAGAAAAACAGCCGAAGCCATTTGAGAGGCAACCGCGCGGCGCCAAATGAGGTCATAGAGACGAAATTGGTCATTTGTAAGATCATCGTGTATGGCTTGAGGAGCAAGCGTAACAGAAGCGGGACGAACCGCTTCATGCGCATCCTGTGCTTTGTGGTTTCCCCCATAAAGGATGCCCTTGGTTGCATATTTTTCACCGTAATTTTTGATGACATACTCTTTTGTCTGTTCCACAAAACTATCTGCCAGTCTGGTCGAATCGGTACGCATATACGTTATTAAGCCGACTTGTCCCATACCATGAAGGGAAATGCCTTCATAGAGCTGCTGGGCAATCATCATGGTCTTCGAGGTCGAAAAACCGAGACGGCGATTCGCTTCTTGTTGCAGTGTGGAGGTTGTAAAAGGTGCGTAGGGCTTTTTGTTCCGCTTGCGCTTACTGACTTTGGTAACGACAAAAGGCGAAGATAAAGAGGAAATAAGCGCATCTGTAGACGCTTCATCTGCAAGCGAAATCTTATGGATTTTTCCGCCTTGCTTTTTCCCAACCAACTCCGAGGAAAAGGCAATGCGTTCCTCACGATGATGCGCATGAACGCTCCAGTACTCTTTAGGAACAAAGGCTCGAATTTCTCGTTCGCGGTCGACAATGAGCTTTAACGCAACAGATTGCACACGCCCTGCAGACAGCCCACCCTGTACTTTTTTCCAAAGTATTGGGGAAATTTGATACCCTACAATACGATCCATAATACGGCGCGCCTGCTGCGAATTTACTAAATCCATATCAATCGTGCGTGGATGTGCCATGCCCTCTTTTACACCTTGCGGCGTAATTTCATGAAAACTCACGCGATTGGCATTTTCCGGATCTAAATCCAACAACTGTGCCAAATGCCAAGAAATCGCTTCTCCTTCACGATCGGGATCCGTCGCCAAATAGATATTGTCCGCCTTTTTGCTTTCTCGTTTTAATTCATTAATCGTGGAAGCCTTTCCGCGCACATTAATATATTTGGGTTCAAATTGATTCTCGATATCTACGCCAAACTGACTTTTCGGTAAATCGCGAAGATGGCCTTTGGACGCCAGCACTTTATAATTTTTGCCGAGTATTTTGGAAATCGTCTTTGTTTTTGTCGGCGACTCGACAATGATTAGATTCTTGGTCATGTCAACCCTTCCCGCTATTGTGTTGCAAATTTCCCGTCGCTTCGGCGACAGATTTTTCCTTTCATCTCCAATGCTGTTAAGCACATCCAGAGATCCGATACCGTAAGCGGAACCATACGAGAAAGCTCATTTGCTCCGCACGGTGCCAGTCGAAGCCTATCATATATAGCGCCTTCCATCGCTGTCAATGCCTCTTTGACCTTTTTCGCTTCGCTCAAGGGTTTTGGCTTCCAGTCATAAGCACTTATAATATCGTCGATGCCGGTCACCAGCGTTGCGCCGCGACGAATCTGTTCATTTGTTCCTTCGCTCAGCTTTTGCTGAATATTTCCCGGTACACAAAATACGTTTTTTCCCTGCTCCGAAGCGCAATTGACGGTAATCATCGTTCCGGATCGACGATTGGCTTCGATAACAAGAACACCGTCAGAAAGACCGGAGATCAGGCGATTTCGCTGCACAAAATGATAGGGAAGCGCACCTTCTCCGGGAGGATACTCAGAAAGTAGGCAGCCATTTTGAATGATTTTCTCCGCGAGACTTCGGTGCGAAGCCGGATAAACCGTATCAATGCCATTTCCCAAAACCGCTACCGTCGGAAACGAAGCCTGTAAAGCGGCGCGATGAGCAAGACTGTCAATCCCGTATGCCAAGCCGGAAATAACCACGATGCCGTTTCTTGCCAATCCGCCGGCAAAAAGGTTGGTGCAGGTAATCCCGTATGCACTCGGCTTTCGACTGCCGATTATAGCCAGACTAAATCCGGTTAACACCGAACAATCGCCTCGTCCGAAAAGCACATACGGAACCGGTTCTACATCACGGAGTTTATCAGGATAGGCATCATCAAAAAGCGTCAGTGCCCAAAAGCCCTTCGATTCTAATTCATGCCAGCGTTTCATCTGAACCGTCTCTTCGGGATGCGTGAGAATAATGTCCTTTCGATACGTCTTCCCGCTTTTTCGTTCCAAGAATTCCGCGCCAGAAAGAAAAGCGCTGATTTGTGAAGAAGATAGTCCGCATAACGCCATATATAACAACTGCGTACGTGTGATGGAAATAGCGCGCTTTTTCATCGCTTCCATCGCCGCTACACCGTCCATGGTTCCCCCTCCAAGGTAAAGGCATTATGCAGAAGATGAATCTTTCCCCGGTCTAAGTAGACTTCGGCGATATCAAAAAGATAATATGCGTATGGTAAATACGAATGACAAAATAAATAGTATAACGCCGTCCGGCGAAGACGATGCCTTTTTCGAGCGCAAACCGCTTCCTGAGGAGCCGCATAGCGAACGTCGCTTCTCGCTTTGACTTCAATAAAATGAAGCGTACCGTCTTTTGCGGCAATCAGGTCAATTTCACCTTGGCGACTGCGAAAGTTGCGTTGCAAAATGGTGTAACCCAGTGCGACATAGAGACGCGCGACTGCTTCTTCCGCTTCTCTGCCGAGACAATACGCAGAAGAGGGATCTGTATCTCTACCGGTTTTCGTATAACAATCAGAAGTTGTCCTTTTCGTCCGAGTTGAATGCTGAGGTGACATGGGACAACGATAAATGCGCCTCGTTGTTTTTTTCATACCGATCCTTTCCATGTAGAAAGCTCCGGCGATGAATGGGCAAAACACCAAAACGGCGTATGGCGGCATAATGCGCCTTCGTTCCATATCCCTTATGCGCAGCAAAGCCGTACTCGGGATATTGGGCATCGTAGGCACACATCATGCGGTCCCGCATCACTTTGGCAATAATGGAAGCACAGCTGATGGCATAGATACGGTCATCGCCATGCACAATGCTGATCTGTTCCACGTCGGTATCGATATGCTCCGCATCGACGAGAACCAAATCCGGCACGACGCATTGTCCCTCTTTCGACTTTAGGGATAATAGTGCCTCACGCATCGCCTGCAAGGTGGCTTGACGAATGTTGATTTCATCAATCACTCGTTCATCACTTTGTCCGATTCCCCAGGCAATGCAGTGTTCTAAAATAACATCAAAAAGCTGTTCTCTCTTTTTTTCGGACAGCTTTTTGGAATCACGAACACCATCAATTTTTTCCCCGTGCGGCATGATTATAGCACAGGCAACCACCGGTCCCGCCAGCGGTCCTCGTCCCACTTCATCGATTCCGCATACCAAGTTTGTTTCACCGATTCGCACTTGAAGCGCCGCTAATTCCTCTTCTGTCCACGTGTCTCTCATTCGTCAATCCTCGTTCTTTTCCGTAAGTAATGCTTTTTCCAACGTAAGACGACCAAAACGAAGCTTACGAAAATCATCCAAAAGAATGGCTGCCGTTCGTGTATAATCCGTTTCTCCTCCGCGCAAAAGAGAACCCGTATAGCGTGCAATCGCCTCCATGATCACAAGCGTCTCTCCGGAACAATCGGCTTGCGACAAAGAATAGCGAGAAGCTACTGCTTCCGGGGCTTGTTCTTGCAATAAAGTAAGAAGCGCATAGCCGATATCCTGCAAAGGAAGAATATCGTCCCGAATCGCTCCCGTGAAAGCGAGATAAAGCGCCTGTCGTTCCATGAGCTTTTTGGGCAAAATGCCCGGAGTATCCAATAGCAGTAGGTCCGCATCGGTCTTTATCCATTGCTGACTTTTTGTAAAACCGGGACGATCTCCCACCGCTGCTGAACGCCTTCCGCTCATGGCATTGATAAATGTCGATTTTCCGGAATTGGGAATCCCATAAACCATCATTCGAATTTCACGATTAATGCGCGATTGTTCTCTTCGTTTGTTTTGTTCTTCGGAAAGCAAATCGGCTGCGTAGGAATATAGCTCTTTTGCAGGGCGTTCATGCAAGGTATTGACGGCAATAGCGGTCTGCCCTTTTTGTCGAAGGACGCGGATCCATTTTTCCGTCTCTACGGGATCTGCCATATCTTTTTTATTCAGAATGACGATCCGTTTCTTTTTTGCTGTAAGCCGCCGCAGTTCCTCATTTGTGCTGGATAACGGAATGCGCGCATCACGGATTTCGCAGCATAGATCCACCAGAGAAAGTTTCTTCTGTATTTCATCAGTGGCTTTTTTCATGTGACCGGGAAACCAGTTTATGCTCATAACACCTCCAAAAAAGCTCGCCGAGTCGTAACGACCGGCGAGCCTAGGGACGATTAATAGTTGGTCTTTTCTTTGACCTTCGCCGCTTTACCTACACGGCTGCGCAGGTAGTTAAGTTTTGCGCGACGAACTTTACCTTTGCGGGTAACTTCAATTTTCTCTACGCGAGGCGAATGTACTAAGAACACGCGCTCTACGCCAACACCGTAGCTCAAACGACGAACCGTAAAGGTTTCGTTCGTGCTTCCGCCTTCACGCTGAATGACGGTACCTTCAAAAACCTGAATACGCTCGCGGCTGCCTTCTTTAATGCGATAATGTACGCGCACCGTATCACCGACACGAAATGCCGGCAGATCCGTTTTCGCCTGTGCCTGTTCCAATTGTTTAATGTAATCCATCGATTCCTCCTTCATCCCCGAATTTACGAAGATAACGTTCATATAAATCCGGTCGTTTCCGTTTCGTGTTGTCCAACGCATTTTTCATTCGCCAAGCGGCAATCGCTTGGTGATTTCCGCTAAGCAGAACGTCTGGCACTTCGTGCCCATGAAAGTTTCGCGGTTTGGTATATTCATCATATTGCAGCAGAAGATGGGCATGGGAGTCGCTCGCAGCACTCTCTGGATTGCCGAGAACATTATCCACCCAGCGCACTACCGTATCCACTAAGACCATGGCAGGAAGCTCTCCGCCCGTTAAAACATAATCGCCGATAGAAATCTCTTCATCCACGTAATGGTGGGTAATACGAGCATCAATTCCTTCGTAATGACCGCAGAGAAGAACGAGATGTTCATATTGCGCAAGTTCGCACGCTTTATTCTGCGTAAGAACGCTTCCTTGCGGACTTAAGAAGACCACATGGGTTTTCGGCGTTCGTACCGCCTCCAACGCATCATAGAGAACATCCGGTTTCATCAGCATTCCCGCAGCTCCGCCAAAGACGGTGTCATCCACGCTTTTATGCCGATCTTTGGCATACTCGCGAATCTGATGCGCCTGCAAAGAAAGAACACCGCTGTCAAGCGCCCTGCCAATGACGCCAAAGGAATGCAGAATCGAAAACAGCTCCGGAAAAAGTGTTAAAATGTCGATCTTCATTCCATGCCCTCAATCAACGTCACCTGCATCCGCTTATTCTCTACATCCACCTGGCGAATGAACGACTTTACCGCAGGAAGAAGAATATCCTTTCCCCCTTCGGTTTGAATCCGATAGAGATCCTGTGCCGGATTTTCCACTACCTCCTGAAGCGTTCCCAAGAGCGAACCATCTGCGCGAAAAACTTGCATCCCCAAAAGATCCTTGACGTAATAGTGATCTTTTTTCGGTGTAGGAAGACGCTCTTCGTTCACAAGAAGGGTCTCGCCTACCAACTCTTGCGCTTCTTCTGCTGAGGCAATCTCCGCAAATTGAAGGTAACCAAAATGGTCTTGTACGCGGTACCATGTAACGGTTAGTTCCCTGCCGGACGCGCACATCACTTTGCACCCTTGCGGAAAACGATCCGGACGTCCATCTGCCATGCGAACCTTGATTTCGCCTTTTAAGCCGCGTATGCGCAGCACTTCTGCCAGGACGATTCGTCCGTTACTCATGAATCAATATCCAGATTAACTTTGACGTTTTCTTTGATGGCGCAGGCCTTAAGCACCTGACGCATGGAATTGGCAATGCGCCCCTGCTTTCCAATCACCTTTCCCATATCATCGGGATGCACATGCAACGAAAGCGTAACAATTCCGTCGTTTTCTTCCTCCCGAATGGAGATCTCTTCCGGGTGATCCACCAGCCCATTCGCCATAGAAAATAGAAGCTCTTTCATCTTAAGCCTCGGTCGCTTCATCTTCAGCTTTTACTTCGTCCTTTTCCACCGTCGGCTCGTTAGCCGCTTCTTTTTCTTCATCTTTTTCTTTCTTAGTATCCGCAAAATCGACGACTTTCGCCTTCGGCTTGCGCTCTGTCGAAAGCCCGGAAGCGACGATGCCTTCTGCTTCCATTACGCCGTATTCACGGAACAGACGCTTAATAGTATCGGAAGGCTGTGCCCCATTAGCTCCCAAACGTTTCATTCTGATTTTAACTGCCATTCTTTCCTCCTCATGTGTTCAATATTCAACTCGCTATTTCATAAACGGATTTTTCAATAGGGAATTGAAGCGTTTTTTACCCTTCTTAACTTGTTCCATTTTCTTCATCAATTTCTTGGAATCTTTGAATTGCTTAAGAAGGCGGTTAACCATGACCGGGGCATTGCCCGACCCTTTGGCGATGCGGGCGCGGCGGGAATTGGAGATGATGTCCGGTTTGCGTCTTTCCTCGTCGGTCATAGAGGAAAGGATGGCTTCGAGACGTTTAATTTGCTTATCATCAATATTCACACCCGCCAGTTGTTTGGCGTTTACGCCCGGAATGAGCTTGAGCAAATCCTCAAGCGGTCCCATATTTTGCATCTGTCGAAGCTGCTCGCGAAAGTCATTAAGATCATACTTTTGCGAACGCATTTTGGCTTCCAGCTCTTTAGCTTTTTCCTGATCCAGTGCCGATTCCGCCTTCTCGATGAGCGTAAGCACATCTCCCATGCCGAGAATACGGCTAACTAAGCGGTCGGGATGAAACTCTTCCAATTGGTCGAGCTTTTCTCCCGTGCCGATGAGTTTTATCGGCTTATGGGTTACGGCACGAACCGAAAGCGCTGCGCCGCCACGCGCGTCACCGTCTAACTTGGAGAGTACTACGCCGGTAATATCTACTGCATCATTAAATGTCTTAGCAACATTTACGGCTTCCTGACCAGTCATCGCATCGACGACAAGAAGTACTTCCGTGACGGGAACCGCTTCTTTAATGCGTTGCAGCTCCTGCATCAGTTCTTCATCAATTTGCAGGCGTCCGGCAGTATCGATAATCAACGGATCATGTGCCGTTCGCACCGCTTCTTCGTAGGCACGTTTGGCAATCTCCACCGGGTCTACGTCGGCGCCTAAAGAAAACACCGGTGTCTCAACCTGTTCCCCCACCACTTGCAGCTGCTTAATCGCCGCCGGGCGGTATACATCGCAGGCGACAAGCATGGGTCTGCGCTGTTGCTTACGGAATAGATTGGCGAGTTTTGCCGCATGTGTCGTTTTTCCGGATCCCTGAAGACCGCACATCATAATGACTGTCGGTGCTTTCGGTGCCCTTCGCAACGCCATGTCTTCATCCGACATGAGCGTAACCAGCTCTTCTCGGACAATCTTGATGACCATTTGTCCTGGTGTGAGTGATTTCATCACATTTTCACCGACAGCGCGCTCTTTTACCTGTGCCACAAAATCTTTGACGACTTTGTAGTTGACATCGGCTTCCAGAAGCGCCAGGCGAATTTCACGCATGGCCTGATCAACGTCTTTTTGATCCAATTTTCCTTTTTTCGTCAGACGAGAAAACGTCTCTTGGAGGCGTTCGGCTAAATTGTCAAACATGTTTTCCTCCTTTCCTCGGAGTGAAACGTCGCTGAATAGGTTATAGATCGATTATCTACCGCAGCAGTGCAGAATCTTCTCTCGTATCGCGCGTGCGAGAAAGCGCGGCGGATAAACGGGTAAGGGCTTGACGAGCGCAGCTCGCTTCGTCTGCAGGCAGTGTGCGTATCGCATGTTCCAAAATCGGCAAGGCATCTTTTGCGCATTGTTCACTTTCGAGTATGCCTAAGTGTGTTTCAAAATAGGTCATCTTTTCTACTGCTCTCGAAAGTTGTGTGGATACCGCCTGTTTAGAGATTTCTCGCCATTCGGCAATCTCGGAGAGCGAGAGATCGTCATAATAATAGGCTTCACACAGCGCACGCTGCGTTTCTGTCAGCATAAAGCCATACACTTCATACAAAAGACCGATTTGTACCGCTTCTTCCATAATACCCTCACAAAAATAGCACCGTTCCACCGGAACAGTGCTATTCTACGCGCATTAGGTCTTGCTGTCAAGTATTTTTGTTTGACAGCTGAAAAGAAAAGCGGATAAGAGAAAAACTCTCTTTCGTTGTGTTTTTAAGAAAAAATCGCATCCACAAATGCTGCGGCATCGAAGGGGCGAAGATCCTGCATTTGTTCCCCTACGCCAATAAATTTCACCGGCACCTTCACCTCCAACTGCAAAGGAAAAACCACACCGCCTTTAGCCGTTCCGTCCAATTTAGTCAGCACTAAGCCGGTAATATCCGTAACTTCATTAAAAGCGCGCGCCTGTTGAATGGCATTCTGACCGGTTGTTGCGTCAAGGACAAGAAGCGTCTCCAAATGCGCTTCATGGTATTCGCGAGAAAGAATGCGATAGATCTTTTCCAGCTCCTGCATAAGATTCTTTTTATTATGCAAACGACCGGCTGTATCACAAATAAGCACATCCGTTCCTCGCGCCTTTGCCGCATGGATCCCGTCAAATACAACCGATGCCGGATCTGCTCCTTCTTCTCGCCGTACAATATCCACATCTGCCCGGTGAGACCATTCTTCCAGCTGATCTATCGCTGCCGCGCGGAAGGTATCCGCAGCAGCAAGCAATACAGATTTTCCCCGTCCTTTAAGATATGCCGCCAGTTTACCAATAGTGGTCGTTTTTCCTACACCATTTACACCGATTACGAGAATCACCATCGGATGGCCCGGCTCTTCACAGAGCGCGGCATGCAGATTGGACGCTAACAATTTTTCTTTTAGAATTTGCACCAAACGCTGACGCACTTTCTGCGGTTCACGGATATGCTCTTCTGCTACGGCATCTCGAAGGGTATCAATAACATCCATCGATGTTTCAAATCCCATATCAGCGGATACCAGAGCTTCTTCAATTTCCTCAAATAGATCGTCATCAATTGTTGCACGACCGTTGAACAGATTGTCCAGTGCTCCCCCAAGACTGTCTCTTGTCTTTTGTAATCCCTGTTTCAAAAAATCGAAAAAACCCATATTCCTCTTCTCCTCTATCTTTCCGTATACGCCTACGCATCGACGCTTCGTTCTTCTGTTTCGTCTTCGAAGTCGGCGAAGCGCAAAGATACAATTCGAGAAAGACCGTTTTGCATCGTTACCCCATAGAGCGTCTCGGCAAGCTGCATGGTCGACTTGCGATGCGTAATCACAATAAACTGGGTTTCATGGCAAATGCTTTGTAAATATTCCACATAGCGCCCGATATTCGCTTCGTCAAGCGACGCATCGATTTCATCCAATATGCAAAACGGCGTCGGATGAATGGAGAAAATCGCAAAAAGCAAAGCAAGTGCCGTCATGGAACGTTCTCCGCCGGAAAGAAGGTTCAAGCTCTGTAATTTCTTTCCGGGGGGCTGCGCTTCAATTTCTACTCCGCAAGTCAGTACATCTTCCCCATCCAGACGCAAATGCGCCTGGCCACCGTGAAAGAGCAGTTGAAAAATGCGATTATACTCTTCATTCATGCGGCGAAAGCTTTCGGTGAACATGCTCTCCATCGTCGCATCCAAATCTCGAATCAACTCCTGAATGTCTTTGCGTGACTTGCTTAAATCCGTCATCTGCTGTTTCAGGAAATCCAGTTCCTCCTGCATTTCCTGATATTGCTCAATCGCTTCGACATTGAAATATCCAATCTTGGAGAGTTGTTCGCGAATTTCACGAACCTGTTTTCGCGAAGTATCAATCGGCACCAACTGGGCAAGGCGCTCTCTCACCATCTCCTCGCTGAGATCGTATTGTAGACGGTAGTCTTCCAACCACTGATTGCGTTGCGTTTCTTTTTGCTCTTTTTCCATTTGTAGACGGAAGAGCTGATTATTTTCCTCCTGTAGGCGTTCCGCCGTTTTTTGGCGAAGCTGCATACATTTTTCCGCCTGCTCATGCTGCGAATGGTATTCTTTCTCGAGTGCTTCCCATTGACGAAGCGCTTCTTCGCTTTCCTTCTGTGCACTCTTCTTCTTTTCTTCTGCTTCCTGAATTTGCTTTTGACTGCTTTCCAAAATGCGCCGTGCTTCTTCTTTTTGTTCCTCACGAAGTGCGTCATCATGAGAAAAAGCATCTGCCTTTTCTCGATTTTCTTTTAGCCGCTCGGAAAGAGCCTGAAGATCCCGTGTTAAGTACTCGCGCTGGTGGCGAAGAACCGCTTGCTCTTTTTCTTTTCCCTGTATTACTTTGCGCGATTCTTCTTCCTGCTCCTGCAAAGAACGCAAGAGACGAATCGCTTCTTCTTCCTGCGCTTTTAGCGTCGTTTCTTCCTCGGCAACTTCTTCGGGAAGGGTATCGATCGTTTTCGCTAAAAGGCTCTTCGCACCTTCCTGTTCACGCATTTTCGCGGCGAGAGTCATACGAGCGGATTCCAATGTCTCCCGCAAACGTCGCTCTTCCTCCTGCTCCTTTTGCAAACGAGAAAGAAGATTTTCTCGCTCTTTCATCGCCGCTTCACGCTTACTTTGCGTGTCTTTCCACTTCTCTTCAACTTCAATCAGTTTCTGCTCTTCCTCCAATAGGCTGTTTTGCAGCTCTGTAAGCTCTTTATCTCGGTTGATGAGGGAGGCGGCATTACGTCTGTGGACAATCCCGCCAACCATCGAACCCCAAGTATTTACTACGTCGCCTTCTAAGGAAATGACGCGGTTGTGGTCTTTTTCACGATGTGAAAGGCGAAGCGCGTCATCAATGGTCTCGACAAAGGTAGTGCGCCCTAAAAAATGGGTGATAATCGCTTTTAACCGGTTATCGTATTCCACAGCTTCCGTTCCGTTGCAAAGTGCTTCTTTTGCATCCGAAACCATGGGAGAGGCATAAGCAATACGATCGAGTGGAAGAAACGTGACACGTCCGATCTTACGCTCTTTTAACAGGGCAATAAGCGCTTTGGCATCCTTTTCGCTTTCCACCACCACATTCTGCAAAGCACCGCCCAGAGCGACCTCTACCGCAGTTTCATACCCTTTTTTGACTTGAAGAAGATCTGCTAAAGGACCGATGAGTCGGGCTTTCACATCTGCTTCGCGATCGGCAATTTTCATTAAATTTTGAACAGAACGCTGATACCCTTCATACTGCAGCATTAACGCACGAAGCATTTTTTCCTGCGAAGCGATCCCCGCGCGTTTTGCTTCGCCTGTTCGCTTGGTTTCCGCAAGATGATCCGCCTCCTCTAAAAGATGACGAACATCCTCTTCACAAATGCCAAGTGCTTTTTGTATCGTTTCTTGCGCCTGTAAATGCTCCTGCAGCAAGGCTTCCTGTTTTTCCTTTTTTTCAAGCAATGCGTTCACTTCGCCTTCTAAGGCATCGGTCAACGTCTGCTGCTCTTTCTGTTGTTTTTGCAAGTCTTCTCTTGCTTTTTCCGCTTCTTCGCGGCGGTAGCGCAGAACCGAAAGGGATTCCTGGAAACGACGGACTTCTTCTTCCGCATGAATCCGTTTCTGTGTAATCTCTTCTCCGCTCATGGAATCCTCGACGGAGAAATTCGCCAGCTCCTCATCTACCTTGTTGAGTGCCTGCCGTAAACGTTCTTCCTCTTTTTCTTCGTCTTGTATTTTTATTTGCAACGCCTGAGCATTCGCTTTGGCATTTTGCTCCTCGCTTTCCAGGCGGGAAAGATCTTGACGATAAAATTGTATTTTTTCCTGCGCAACGCTAAGACGCGTTTCTTCCTGCTGTATATCCCGCTCGCGGCGTCCTTTTTTCTCAAGGAAAACACTGCGTTTTTCTTCCCATTCCTGCACAAAAGACTCATAGGGACGAAGCTGTTCTTCGAGCATTTCATTTTGCTTTTGGAGTTCGGCAACAGTCTCCGAATGCAAAGCAATATCGGCATCCATTTGCGAAATCCGATCGTCTGCCGCATCTCGCTGCGCTTTTAGCAGCGAAAGCTCATGCTGATCCAGTTCCTGCAAGAGGCGACGACCGGTTTTCGCATTTTCCGCCTGTCGCTTCATCAGACGCGCTTCCTGCTCTTTAATATGAACATCTTGACGTACTGTTTCCAGTTGTTGTTCGGTGCGCACTAAGCGCTGTTCGGATTCCGTTTTTTTATACTTGTATCGGGCAATACCGGCAGCTTCCTCAAAAACGCTTCGACGATCCTCTCCTCTCGTACTGAGAATCTCATCAATACGCCCTTGTCCAATGATGGAATACCCTTCTTTTCCCACACCGGTATTGAGAAAGAGTTCATGAATATCTTTACGACGCACTTGTTGCGAATTGAGAAAATACTGTCCTTCTCCATTACGATAGACCTTACGGGCAACGCTGACTTCTTCATATGGTAGGGGGATATCACCATCTGTGTTATCAAACACCAAGACCACCTGCGCAATGTTCATGGGCGCTTTTTTATCGGTACCGTTAAAAATAACATCTTCCATGCGCGTTCCACGCAGCGCTCTGGCAGATTGCTCGCCCAACACCCATCGTACCGCATCCGATAAATTGGACTTTCCGGATCCATTCGGGCCGACTACGGCAACAAAGTCATCATGAAATTGTAGAGTCGTTTTTTCGGCAAACGATTTAAATCCGTAAAGTTCCAAACTTTTCAGTCGCACTGTGTCAACCTCGTCGTCTCTTCCTGTTCGCGCTCTCCCGTTTTGGAATACAGCGCGTTGTCCTGTCTTTTTATTGCTTCTGCTTAAACAACAAAAGTGCTTCATGCGCCGCTTTTTCCTCGGCGCGCTTTTTGCTTTTACCGCATCCTTCTGCAATTTGTTTTCCATTGATTTCTACGGCTACGCGGAATGTACGCTGATGCGAAGGACCACTTTCCTCTAACACGACATAACGCTGAGAAAGCCCATGTTGTAGAACGTAGCGATGCAAAGTCGATTTCGCATCCGTTTCTATACTGGAAGCCTCCCACTTATCATGCATCGCACTTAATTTCTCTACAAACCACTTTTCTAAAAAACCCATCCCCCCATCAAGATAGATGGCGCCGCAGAGTGCTTCAAATGCATCCGCCAGAAGCGATGGTTTTTGCCTTCCGCCCTGCAATTCTTCACCATGACCCAGTTGCAAAAGACCATCCAAGCCAATTTCCCGACCAAGTGTAGCAAACGATGCCTCACAAACGGCTAATGCCCGTTTTCGGGAGAGTTCTCCCTCCGGATCCTGCGGATAACGACGATAGAAGTAATCGGTCGAAATCAGTTCGAGTACGGCATCCCCTAAGAACTCCAATCGTTCGTTACTCTCCAGTGTTGCATCCGGTTGCTCATTGAGCAGCGATCGATGAACCATCGCCTTTTTCAACAAAGCCGGTTGCCGGAAAAGATACCCTAAGCGCTCCTGAAATTGCTCCCAATCAGCGTTTGTCATTCTTTCCCTCCTCGGCAGAACCAGACCTTGCGATAAAACGAGATGTTACCTCTTCGATCACACCGCTTTCCGCAAAGTCCAAGGCTTCTTCAATAGCTAATGCGAAGGTTGCAGAAGTTGAATTGCCATGCGCTTTATAGATGGGTTTACGCGCGCCAAGAAGCGGCGCGCCGCCATGCGCACGATAGTCGAGTGCGCCGAACGCCTGCTTTAATTCTTTTTTTATCAACAGGCCGCCGAGTTTCGTTTTGACATTGGCATAAAGCACCTCGCGCAAGGTCTGCAGTGCATATTTAGCGGTACCTTCCATGGTTTTTAAGGCGACATTTCCGGAAAAACCATCCGTCACCAAAACATCGCAATCGGCGGTAAGGATATCTCTGGCTTCGATATTTCCAACAAAGGTGAGATCACTCTCTTCAAGCAGGTGATACGTTTCCGTTGCCCGTTTATCGCCCTTCTCCGACTCCTGACCAACATTAAGCAAGCCGACTTTCACCGTTTGTTTTCCCAGCGCTCTTTTTGCATAAGCTGCGCTAATTTCCGCAAACTGCAAAAGCATTACCGGTGTAGTGTCCATCGTAGCACCTGCATCGGCGAGCAAGATGCCACCATGCACATTCGGAATGGTGGGCACCAGACACATTCGCTCCATCCCTTCGATACGCTTAGTCAAGAAATAACCGCCTGCTAAAAGCGCACCGGTACTTCCGGCAGAAAGCAAAACATCGCCCTCAGCATTCAGGTGCGAAAAAGCAAGCACTAAGCTCGCCTCTTTTTTTCGACGGATCGCAAAAACGGGCGATTCGTCGTTACGAATATACGTAGAGGTATCGACAATCTCCACCTGCTTATAATCGCCCAATACCGGTGCGAGAACGGACGAAGGACCGACAACAACACAGGAAAACGCACGTTTTTTTAACACCGATTGAATGGCCAAAGCAACCATTTTTGCTCCGGCATCCGCACCAAGCGCATCGATAATGATTTTTGTCATGCCTACCTCCATTCTCTTTACCGGTTATTCATTTCGATAAACCGGCAATCTTTTCATTAAAAGACAAAACAAAAAAGGTGCGGAACAGTTCCCGCACCTCCGGTTATTCACCGATTTGAATCACTTCTTTTCCGTCATAGTATCCGCAATGCGGACAAATGTGATGCGGTAATTTTGCTTCGCCGCAGTTCGGGCACTTTACCGTCGCATAAGTCGTTAAACGATAGGAAGAAGCTCTTCTTTTGTCTCTTCTTTGCTTTGACGTTTTTCTCTTTGGTACGGCCATGGAAACACCTCCTTCTTCCTTAGATATTAGATGAACACATGAATTATAAACGCGCATAGCGGGCTTGTCAAGATAAATCCTTGTCTGTCCCTCGATGGAAACGATGTTATCCGTATGAAGAAACGTGCATTGAGACGATTTTCTTCGTCGTTATGAAAACACACGCAAAGGCCTCTCTTCGCTATAATAGCAGAAAAGACAACGAGACATACGAAAACAAGTAAAATAAAGGAACACTACCGGAAAGGAACAGCGCATGTATTCATCGCAACACACCGCTTGTGGCATCATATGTGAAGCGAATCCCCTACATCGTGGTCATGTACGACTCATACAACAAGCGAAAAAACAATACGGCACAGTCGTTGCCGCCTTATCCGGTGCCTTCGTGCAGCGCGGAACACCAGGCTTCCTTGATAAGTGGTCGAGGGCGCACTTCCTTCTTCGTCACGGCGTAGATTTGGTCATTGAGATTCCGCAAGCGTACGTGCTGCAAAATGCAGACTTGTTTGCACGTGGCGGTGTGGAAGCTCTTTCTTGCATTCCGGCGGTTTCTGCCCTCGCCTTTGGCATTGAAGAACAGGCGCATACTACAATTCGCCCCCTGCATAGCGAAACCGTTCAACAAACGATTCACCGCCTCATGCAAAACGGAACGTCTTATCGACGCGCAGTAGAAGAAGCCAGCGGTGGTCTTTCTCTGCCCAATCAAATCTTAGCCGTTCAGTATGAAAACGCGCTTCGTGAATTGCATCTTTCCTGGAAAATTCTTCGTCTTCCCCGTCCTGCTTTCGATGCCAAAAAAACACCGTCCGCATCCCTTTTGCGTCGGAATATGCAAGCCGTATTACAAGAATCCGCCTCTTCTTGCACGCCGGATCAGCTTCTTCACCTTCTGCAAACCGATACACGTTTTTCCGGTTTGGAAGAAAAGGAATCGCTTGTACAATGTGCGCTTGGCGAGTCCATGGAGGCTTTTCTGCCGCTTTGTCGAGCTCTTATTCTGTTAGAAAAGTTCACTCTTTCGCCTTCTCCGCAATTTGAAACCGGTATGGATTACCGTTTTATCAAGGCAATACAACAGGCTTCCCGTATGGAAGAAGCCTTTACCCTTGCTGCCAACAAGAGACAATCCAAGGCGCGTTACCGTCGTCTTTTGCTTACCACTTTATTGGGCATTGAAAAAGCGTCGCTCGTACCGATTGATTATGTTCGCCCCTTAGCCTTTACGGAAAAAGGAGCTACTCTTCTTCGGGAGGTTTCTCTTCCCATCTATCAAAAAACGTCCGCAACGCAGAAGTCACGGACGTTTTCGTCATTATTTTGCATCGATCAAAAAGCACAGCGCCTTTATGAATGGCTTAAAGGGCTGGAGAATCTGGATCGCCTCCAGACATTTTATCATACGCATTAAACAGAGGGCGCACTAAAGAAACATCGCCTTCAAAGGGATATGCCACACCTTCTATATGCATTTCGGGCTCATTCCCTTTGCCAAGAAGAAGCAATACGCAATCTTCCCCCTTGCGCACGTATTCCTCCGCATAGCACATGGCGCACGCAATGGCTTTGCGGCGATCATCCACCGTCTCAACAGGCGTTCTTTCAATAGCTTCCTGAATCGCGTGATAAATATCTTCCAACGGTTCAAAATTCGGATCTTCCATCGTGAGGAATATGCGGTCGGCGTAGTGGTCGGCAATACGTCCGAGGTCATGACGGCGATTCAGCCCCTTCCCTCCTGCGGAACCAAAAACAGCGATAATACACTTTGAAGGATAGTGTTTCTTTACCGCAGAGAAAATGGCCTCAAAACTCGCGCCGTTATGCGCCAAATCAACGATTGCGGTGATGTGTCCGTCTGCGGAACGAAGAACATCCATTCTGCCGGGAACATGCGTATCGTTTAAAGCGGAAGGAATTTCCGAAAGGCTGACCCCTGCCGTCATCGCCATGGCGGCTGCCATAAGAGCATTTTGCATAGCATACAAACCAATTTCCGGAAGATGCACCCGGACACTTTGATCCTTTGCCTTGAGCAAAAAAGCAATTCCTTCTTCCGCCGGTAAGGCTGTCGCTGTCATGTCCGCCTTTTTTTGGTCATGCAGACCCACATGGTACACCTTTCGACAAGCGGATGCTGCACGCTCAATTTCTTCTAAATGGTCGCTCTCCAAATTGAGCAGCGCCTCATCGGCTTGCGTAAATAGCGAGAGCTTGGACTGAAAATAATCTTCAAAACTCGGATGTTCAATAGGAGATACGTGATCCGGGGAGATGTTCAAAAATGCAGCAAGAGCAAAGTGAAGTCCTGCCGTTCGCTCGTATTTTAACGCCTGCGAAGAAACTTCCATGACAACATCTCGAATGCCATTTTTCACACAACGCGCCAAAATCGCATACAGTTCAAACGGTTCCGGTGTAGTGAGTGTGCTGGATTCTTCTTTCTTTCCATCAAACGTCATAACAGACGATAAAAAGCCGACGGGCGGCATGTTTTTTTTCCCATAATGTGCATCGAGAATCGTGCGTAAGTACCAAGCTGTGGACGTTTTTCCCTTTGTGCCTGTGAGAGCAAAAAGGCGAAGCGAGTTTTGCGGATTCCCATAGAAGAAACGAGCGCAAGGCGCAAGCACGTGTCGTATATTATCGACGAGAATACATTCGGCATTCACGTCAAAATCGCATTCTGCCACATACGCGACGGCACCCTTTTGCAAAGCCTCCTCTAAGTACGTCTTCTTAAAGTTTTTTCCTTTACAAAAAAAGAGCGTCCCCTTGACCACTTTTTGGGAGTCATAGGAGATGGCGGTAATGGGCATGTCCTTCTTTGCCTCGACGAGTACATGATTTCCCATGACCTGCTGTATAGAAGATAAGGTGCGTGTCATTAGACCTCCTTCACCAAACGGTACAATCGAAAAAAGGACGGCACGCGCCGTCCTTTTTGCCTTCATTTCATCGGTTTATTTCAATTCGTCGCGATTATGCCCTAACTCCGTAATGACGGAATTGAGATTCTCTTGCGTATTGGCGAGCAGCTCATCCACATAAGCAAACACGCTTTGACGAATTTGCTGCGATTGCACCTTGGCCTGCTCCAGCATCTTCTCGCCTCTCTTCGTGGCTTCCTGCGTGATGCGATGTTCATTGACAAGCTCATTAAAACGCTTTTGCGTATCCTGATCCGATTCCGCAGCACGTTGCTTTGCCTGATCAATCAGTTGCTGCGCCTGATCGTTGGCTTCCTGCAAAATGCGATCTCGCTCTTCATTCACCCACTTCGCCTGACGAATTTCTTCCGGCAGGCTTGCACGAATTTCTTTAATGATCTCAAAAACCGTATCGGGGTCAACCGCTACTTTTTTGGAAAGGGGGATGCTTGACGCATCATCCATTTCGTCTTCCAGCTCTTCAATCAATTGCAAAATATCCATGGCTTCCTCCTGACGAATACGCCTTACTGAAATTTTTCGCGCAGTCTTTTGGCAGCATTATCGGTTACCATACCCGAAACATCACCGCCATAGCTGGCTACTTCCCGCGCAAAACTGGAACTGACATAAGAATAGTTTTTGTCCGTAAAGAGAAAAATTTCTTCCATTTCAGGATACAACGAGTGATTCAGCAACGACAGCTGCCGCTCATATAAGAAATCTTCCGCATTGCGAATGCCACGAACAATAGCATCCGCCTTTTCTTCCCGAACAAAATCAACTAAAAGTCCGGAAAAGACCTTTACGACTACATTATCGTAATCATACATCAGTTCTTCAATCATTTCAATTTTTTCCTGCGGCGTGAACAGTGCCGGCTTCACCTGATTGATGAGAACGCCGACCACAACGGTATCGAATAAATTCGCCGCACGATAAATGACGTTCAAATGGCCTTTGGTAACCGGATCAAAGCTACCCGGAAAAATGACCTTCATGTCTCCTCCTTGAAAACACGGATGCGCTTTCTTCCGTATGTGCGGTCAAAAAACAGTACATAACCGTCATACAGGTTTGGTTGCTCTTCCTTCTTTATCGGTGCGGCAGACTCGATAATAACGAGCCCTTCCGGTTTAATGCGATGCAAGCGACGGAGCATACCCATGGCTTCTTTCTCCATATCATACCCGAACGGCGGATCAAGATAAATATAATCAAAACAGCCTGTCCAAGTAGCAATGGCCTGGCGATAGTCGCAAACGAACACAACGCTTTGATCTTCCGCTCCTGCTTTTCGAATATTATCACGCATGATCTTTGCCATACTGCGCGACTTTTCTCCGAAGACGACGTGGCGAGCGCCTCGCGAAAGAAACTCAATGCCGATCTGACCGGTTCCTCCAAAGAGATCCAGGACATCCGCATCTGCCTTCAAAGGTTGCAGCACATTGAATACCGCTTCTTTAATTTTATCCTCTGTCGGTCGTGTACGCTCATGTTTTCCCGGAGAGAGTAATTTCATCCCTCTGTTTTTTCCTGTTATAACGTGCATGTTCCTGCTCTTTTCCTATGAATGGGGATACTCTTCTTTATTCAGGCGATACGGATCGTTTCATGCAAAACACCTCTGAAAGAGCGCATCACCCTTTCTTTCTAAACGAGAGTTTAGTTCAACGTAACTTCTCGAATGCGCTTTAGACGTTCTTTAATATGCTCTCTCAACGGAGAAGGTAGAGTTTCCGGGGTTTCGAGAGGTATTTTTTGCTCTGCAAGCCATCGTTGGCTCCAGTCTAACGCCTCCTGCCAAGCCGGTTGTTCTTCCTTTAGGAGGGAAATGCCGTGTTGACGTGTTCCCAAACGATCGCCGCTTCCACGCAACCGTAAATCGGCGCGTGCGATCTCCCAGCCGTCTGTCGTCTTTTCTAAAACACGTAAGCGTTCTCGATTTTCCGAAGTTGGCGAATGCAGCATCAGAATGCAGTAGGCATCCTCATTTCCACGTCCAACACGACCACGAAGCTGATGAAGCTGGGCTAAACCGAAACGTTCCGCTTGGGCGATCATCATTACCCCGGCGTTAGCAACATCAATGCCGACTTCAATAACCGTCGTAGCAAGAAGCAAATCACTTTTTCCGCAATAAAAACGATCCATCACCTCTTGTTTTCTATCCGGCGTATGCCTTCCCGTAAGGGTATCGATAACAATTGATCTGCCCACTACGCTTTCTTCTTTTTTCATCGCTACGCGAAGACGCTTTTCGGTTTCTTCCACAGACCAATATTGTTCGTCGTCTTCTCCGCTTTCTATGACCGGACAAACAAGGTAAACCTGTCGTCCTTTCGCAATTTGTCGCGCGATTGCATGATAACAGGCGTTTTCGGATCGACGGTCTACGACGCGCGTGGTAATCTTGCCGCGTCCCGGAGGTTTTTCATGAAGTCGCACCAGATCTAAATCTCCCCAATCTACCAAAGCCAAAGTGCGCGGAATCGGTGTGGCACTGAGAACCAACGTGTTTGGTTCTTGCGATTTTTCCTGCAAAAGAGCACGCTGGCGAACGCCGAAGCGATGCTGTTCATCGGTAATCACCAAACCGAGATGCGAAAAGCGCACCCGTTCCTGAAACAACGCATGGGTGCCGAAGAATATGGCGGGTTTCTTTCCTTCCGCGGCATGAGCAACTTGCTGTCGCTCTGCTTCCGAGGTTGAGCCGG
>QWCB01001467.1_pt1 | contig 22471 bp, 20 predicted proteins | sample 1972511 | NCBI WGS metagenome assembly QWCB01 (sample SAMN09866719, study PRJNA288562) | Human gut metagenome isolate term5_stool, whole genome shotgun sequencing... | isolation source: gut | host: Homo sapiens | place: USA: California | reverse complement strand
AGCCAAGGCCGCTGCCAAGGCCAAAGCCAAGGCTCTGGCCAAGGGTAAAGGACTGGGTGCGCTCCACCAGCACCGTGCCCAGCACGCCGCTGTTCAGCGCGGCCAGCGGCACGATGCGCAGCAGCTGGGCGCGGCGGGGCAGGCTGCGCAGCAGCCACAGCACCAGATGCTCCGCCAGACACACCACGGCAATGCTGGCAATATACACCAGCGGGCGCAGCTGGGCGCGGTTATCCAGCGGGGCAATGAACCGCCCGGCAAGAAAAGCCACCGGCGCCACCAGCACCTGCGTGATGCACAGCATCATGCCGAACAACGCGCTGCTGGTGCGGTCGTCCCCCACCAGCTGCACCATGCGGGACACGCCCAGTGCACGGGTAAAGACAGCGTTCTGTGCAAAAATGGCCAGCAGTGCATAGCTGAAAAACACTGCCGAGCTGCTTACAACTTCCTTCACGGTTCGCGGTTCCCCTCCTTCTGGTAGTGCACGGTCAAGGTATCCCGTGCTTCCTTTTTCAGATATTCCTTGCGCTTTGCAGCCGCAGCGCGCCAGATGGCGCACAGGATGCCCAGCACGATAAAGCCGCCCGCCGGCATCTTAGCCAGTGGCAGCAGCGCCCAGCGCCCCACCGGGGCACCGAACACGGTGCCAAGGCTGAGCCACTCGCGCACCACGCCCACCACGAGCAGCAGCAGCGCGTAGCCCACGGTGATGCGCACGCCCTTGGAAACGGCCTTGTGCACTGTCTCCTGCACGCGGCCGAAGCGGTAGGTCAGAAGCGGCTCCACCACCAGCATGGGCAGGTAGATGCCAAGGTTCAAAAGCCCGGTGCCAAACACGAAGTTCAAAATGGGATATGCCGCCAGGTACACCACAGCGGCGCTGGCTGCGTACAAAAGTGCGCGGGGCAGCAGCTTTTTTTGCAGCTGCTCCGGGGTAGGCTCCTCGTCCCGCAGGGGTACAAGGCGGCTGAGCAGGCAGGCCAGCACGCGGGAGGGCACCAGCAGCAGCGTCACCGCCGCCGCCAGCATCAGGCCGTTCTGGCCGGTGGTGGCCACGACCACCAGCGGTGCCAGACCCATGCCCTGCATGACCACCGGGTTATTCAGGAACACGCGGTCGTGATGGGCAAACTTTTCGGGGTCCTTTAAAATCAGTTCCGCAGTACGCTTTTTCATTCCGCAGCCTCCTTTCGTTCGGACGGCAGACGGTGCAGCAGACGGTACAGCCGCTCCTCAGTGCGGTCAATGAGCGCGGACACGCTGTTGACTGCCAGCAGTGCAAAGCAGACGCCGGTCTCGTACACGCCGAAATAGCGGAAGCCCATGGTGGCAGCACCCACCAGAGCGCCGTACAGGATACGTCCCAGCCGGTGGTGGGCACAGGTGTAGGGCTCGTTGAGCAGGAACACCGCACAGAACAGCACCGCACCGGTGTGCAGCTCGTCCCGGATGCCCTGCAGGCGGGGCAGCAGGCTGCTGAAGAGGGTGCTGTCCGCCAGACCCACCTGACGCGGGAAGAAGAAGGCGATGAGCCCGCAGGTGATGAGAAAACTTGCCGATGCGCCGATGTGCACGTCCTTCTGGGTCCACAGCACAAGGCCGCAGGCCAAAATGACCAGCGCCGCGCCGGTGCCCATGGGGGCAGCAAACTCGCCCAGCACAACGGCGAGGGCGTTCAGGTTCAGGATACCGCCGCTGCGCAGGGTATCCTCGATGGTGCTGCTCACTGGCACAGCGGAGGCGTTCCACAGGGGCAGCGGCGTATAGGGCTGCGGGTAGCGCACCACCTGCTCCGGCCACGATACCGCCGCCACGGCGTAGCCCACGGCAGCGGGGTTGAAGGGATAGCTGCCGTAGCCGCCAAAGACCTCCTTGCCGATCAATACGCCCGCCAGCACTGCCACCACCAGCACATAGATGTCCACGGTGGCGGGCATGAGCAGGGCGATGATCAGGCTGAAGCTCTCGTTGGAGAGATCTTTATTGGTGTACACCCGATGGCGCAGCAGCGCCACCAGACGGTCGCACAGGTTGCCGGTAAGCAGGGCGATGCCGCACAGCAGCAGCGGACGCGCCCCATAGAAATAGCAGGCCATGCACAGCAGCGGCACACACAGCCAGAAAACGTGCTTATAGTACCGGCCGGTCTTTTGCAGCTGCCGCTCCTGCTCTTGGATCAAAGCTTCATCCATATACGGGCCTCCTTACAGGCTGGCCAGTGCGCCCACAGCCGCAGCAGGGTCGGCGGCGCCGAACACGGCACTGCCTGCCACCAGCACGTCGGCACCGGCTTCCACGCACAAGGGTGCGGTGGCGGCATCCACGCCGCCGTCCACCTCCAGCAGGTAGGAAAGGCCGCGTGCTTCCCGCTCTGCCTTGAGCCAGCGGAGCTTGTCCAGCGCCGAGGGCATGAACTTCTGCCCGCCGAAGCCGGGCTCCACGCTCATCACCAGCACCAGATCCAGCTGGTCCAGCCACGGTGCCAGCGCCTCGGCCGGGGTGCCGGGCTTAATGGTCAGACCCACCTTGCAGCCCAGCGCACGGACGGCGTCAATGGTGGCCTGAATATCATCTTCGCACTCCAGATGGAAATTATACAGGGTCGCACCGGCCTTGATAAAGGGCTCGGCGTATTGCAGCGGGTGGCTGATCATCAGATGCACGTCATAAAAAGCATCCGGCAGCGCCTTGTGCAGGCTTTTGAGCACCGGCACGCCAAAGCTGATGTTGGGCACAAAATGCCCGTCCATCACGTCGTAGTGCAGCATCTGTGCGCCGGCATCCAGCACCATGCGGCAGTCTGCACCCAGCTTGCCAAAATCAGCAGAAAGAATAGAAGGACTTACGATGGCCATAATATTTCATTACGCTCCGTTATTTTTAGCAATTTTTATCCCATGTGTTGCGCGTTTTGCAGGGTTCTGACGGGCAAAAAATACGCGGGCATGGTTACCTTTTAGTTTACATGAAAACGGCCAAAAAATCAAACCCGCAGCCGTTTTTTTCACCGAAAAGTCGTAAATGGCGCAAAAAGTCCATTGCGCGGCAGCATCTCCATGTGCCGCGCAGCTGCCGCCGAAGGCTTGCCATTTTGCAGCAGCTTTCTTTGAAGCAGGACGATTTGGAATGGCCTCCGCGTTGCTCTGGCCATATTCAGCGGAAAATAGATTTTTAATTCCGCGTTTGTCGCACTCTGCGGAGTGCGACAAACGCATTTTCACAAGAGGGGGTCACAGCGGTAAGCAGAATTTTTATTCCAACAACGCCAAAGCAGCCAGACCGCCCGGGCGGGGCAGTCTGGCTGCGGGGTCTTATTCTACCGGCTTCATGCTGGCGGGGTCCTCCACTGCGCCGGGCTGCCCGGCGGCGTCCGGCAGGCGCTTCATGCCGCCGGGGTTGGGGGAGCAGGTGGGCAGGGTGAACACAAAGCGGCACCACTCGCCCTGCTGACTCTCCACGCGGATCTGCCCGCCGGACAGATTGACCAGCACCTTGCAGATGTTCAGCCCCAAACCGGAGCCGCGGGCGTGCAGTCCGCGGGAGCGATCTTCTTTATAGAACCGCTCGAACACATAGGGCAGCGCCTCCGGGCTGATGCCCTGCCCGGAATTCCAGATGGAGATCTCGGCCTCGGGGCCCAGCTTTTCCACGCTGAAGCGGATGGTGCCGCCCGCCGGGGTGAACTTGATGGCGTTGTCCAGCAGGTTATACGCCACCTGATGGATCAGGTCTGGGTCGGCGTAGACCAGCACCTTTTCGTCCATGGTCAGGCCTTCCAGCTCGATCATGCCGTCATTGATGCGCTGCTCTGCCGCCAGTGCCACGCCGGTCAGGGTCTCCCAGATATTGAACATCCGGGCGTTCACCTGATACTCGCCGCTTTCCAGCTTGGAGAGATCCAGCATATTCTGGATGAGCCGCGCCAGACGCCCGGTCTCCTCGCTGACCAGCTGCAGGTAGTGGTTCTGCATCTCGGGCGGGATGGTGCCGTCCAGAATGCCGTCCACAAAGCCCTTGATGGTGGTCATGGGGGTGCGCAGCTCGTGGGCGATGTTGCCCATGAACTGTCCCCGGGAGTTATCGTTGGACTGGATGTTCTCCGCCATCTGGTTGAAGGTGCGGGCAAGGTCTGCCACCTCGCCATCGCCCTCCACGCCCTCCACGCGGACGGAGAGGTCGCCGCCGCCAAAGCGCTGGGCGGCATCGGTCACCTTCTGCAGCGGGTCGGTAAGCTGACGCATCAACAGGCGGGTCAGCACGCTGGCGCACAGCAGCATCACGCAGGCGGACATCAGGAAGTTTGACCAGAACTGCTGTTTAAAGTCGGTGAGCTGCGCGCCGGAGGAGCACAAAAACAGCCAGCCGCTGAACAGGCTCTGGTCGTCGATGGTCTCCACCGCCGCGATATAGCTTTTTTCGGTCAGGGCACCGCCCAAATCGCCGAAAGCGTGGTAGTGCCGGGCGTCCGGGTCAGCCACTGCGTTGGCGCGCTGGCAGATATCCAGCGGCACGGTGGTGGTGGTAAGCTTGTCCGGGTCGGAGGCAATAAGCACATTGCCCTGTCGGTCGGTGAAAAACAGATAGGCCTCGGCGCTCTCGCCGATGATCTCCAACTTGGTGTTCAAAGCGTCCAGCTCTGCGCCCTGCGGCATGGTCTCGCTGTTTACCAGATACTCCGCGGTACGCTTGGCAACGTTTACCACCTGATCCAGCGTTTCGTAGCGATCCTTCGCAAAATAATTCTTGAACAGCACCCACTCCGAGCAGCCCATCAGCACGATGCCCAGCACCATCAGGGTGGACACCATGGAGAAAAAGGCTGTGGAGATACTTTTACGCATTACTGACGCACCTCGAACTTATAGCCCACGCCCCAGACGGTTTTCAGCTCCCACTTATCGGAAGCACCGGCCAGCTTTTCGCGCAGGCGCTTGACGTGGACATCAATGGTGCGGCTGTCGCCGTAGTACTCAAAGCCCCACACCTCGTCCAGCAGCTGGTCGCGGGTGTACACGCGGTTGGGGTGGGAGGCCAGACAGTTCAGCAGTTCCAGCTCCTTGGGGGGAGCCTCCACCACCTTGCCCTTGACCCGCAGCTCGTAGCTGTTCATATCCAGACGGAGGTTGTCGAACTCGATGACGCCCTCGGTGCTCTCGGCGGCAGCGGAGGTAGTCTGGCAGCGGCGCAGCACCGCCTTGATGCGTGCCACCACCTCTTTTGCGTCAAAGGGCTTGACCATGTAATCGTCTGCGCCCAGCTCTAGACCCAGCACCTTGTCAAAGGTCTCGCCCTTGGCGGTAAGCATCATCACCGGGGTGTTGCCCGCCTTGCGGATGCGGCGGCAGACCTCAAGGCCGTCCATGCGGGGCATCATCACGTCCAGCAGCACCATGTCCGGCTTGACCGCGTTGAACTTTTCCAGTCCTTCTTCGCCATCGTTTGCCACCGTGACCTGATAGCCCTCCTTGGTCAGGTACAGCCGCAGCAGCTCGCAGATGTTGGCGTCGTCGTCCACCACAAGGATCTTTTCGTTTGCCATAAGTGTTTTCCTCCCCTTTTATGCAGGTTTTTGCTGTATCTTCAGCCCTTCCGGGCGTTTTGACAGGCTCTTTCCTTTCTATTATACGGGACAGTTATGACAAAATAAAGAAGGAAGTGTAGTTTTTTTCACATTTCTGCCCGCGCGGCGGCAAAAAGCCCCTTGGCGCTGCCGCGCCAAGGGGCTTTTGTTACGGTTCTTCTGCCGGGTCGGGGTCTACACGCCAAAGGCGTCGTCCAGTTCCTCCGGCAGGGGGTCGGGGTCTATGCCAAAGGCATCGTCCAGCGCCTCCGGCTGGGCGGCGGGGTCTACGCCAAAGGCATCATCCATGCCCTCCGGCAAGGGGTCAGGGTCTGCGCCAAAGTCAGCGTCAAAACCATCGTCTACCCGCTCCGGCGGGGTATCGGGGTCAGTCGGGACAAAGGGTTCGTTGTCTACCACAGGCTTCAGGTGTTCGGGCTTTTTCCACTGGGCGTAAAGGTCTACCGTATCGCCATCTGCCCAGTCGGTCACGGGCACGCCGTTTACCCTGTACAGTCTGCCTGTGCCGTCCGGTTCTGTGTTCCAGCCCACAAAAACGTAGCCGCCGCGCTTAAACATACAGTTGCGCAGCACAACATCCTCGCCGGGCTGGTAGCGCACGGTCTTTACCGCTTCCTCAAGGGCATCGTCTACGTCCTCCGGCAGGGGGTCGGGGTCAAAACCAAAGGTATCGTCCATATCCTCCAGCAGGGGGTCGGGGTCAAGGTCAAGCGCAAGTTCCTCTGTCGGATCAAAATTTGCATGGTAGCGCAGGGTCAGGGCTTTCTTCGCCGGGGTAAGGCTCGGCCCGGGCATGGGGGTGGTGGAGCCGGGTTTTGTAGTTGAGGTATAGAACATAAACGCCACTCGGACAGGGTCGCCGGTGTAACCATCATCTTTAAGGGCACCTGTGTCCTTATAATAGTGAATCCCTTTTTCCTTTCCGGTCATGTGGCTCGTGTACGACTTTATGCCAGTCTTCATGGCATCGTCGCCAAACAGCTTCGTTATTTCATCTCCCGCCTTGAGCGATTTCAAAATAACAGCATCCATTGCTTGGTACAAGTCAATTCCGGTCATCATATCAACCGTATATTTTGCGCCGTAGTTCAGACCCACCTGACAATGGGACTTTTGGGTCACACCCAAATCGGTTTTGCCATCATTTATCGTGACATCAAACGTTCCAAATTCCAGTTTGCCCGCTTTTGTTGCAATTCCTACAACATCATCTGTACCAGCGATATTTGTGCTAATGACCGACAGCAAATAGCGCCTGCGCTGGATCGTCAACGTGCGTGTGCCGCTTTCCAGCTTCTCTGCGCTGATCGTGCACTCCTTCGTGAAGTCAAACGTATGACTGCCTTCTGTGTGACTGCCTATCTTCCAGATCTTTTTTGCAAGTTCGTCCCCTGTTTCGGTTTCATTGTCCGTTGCATCCTTAATCCATGTGTCGCCTTTTGCGGCTTCGGATGCCTTTTCAATCGCCTTCTTTACATCAGGGTCGTCCAAGTTCAGCGTCCAGTCCTTGCCCTTTTCCACCGCTTGACCTTCGAGCGTGAAGGAATATCCAGTCATCAGGCCGCCAAGAACAGGCGTTGACGTACCATCCTCCGTATAGCCCGTTTCGTCCTCAAACTGCACAGTGATATCATAGCCCCAAATGGCGTAAAGGGTGCGGCATACGGTCTGACCATCTTTGTCTGGCAAAGTATCGTTATGCGACGTGCTCGGTCTAACAGGCCATTCAACGCTGCTCACATCAACATTGGCATCATAGAGCGGCTGACCGGCGGTATACTCCGGGGTGGTGCTCCAGCCCGCAAACGATTTGCCCTTGGGCGCAGTAAAATCACAGCCATCAGTGGTCTCAGGCTCTGCCAAGGTCATACCGGCTGTATATTGAAAGGTCGTATGCGGGCCGTGGTAAAGGTTTGTATCCTCCCTGCCGCCGGTGCCGTCGTTGGCATAATAGGTTATGCCGTCCACAAAGCACACGTTGTAGCAGTAACGCGGGAGGGCTTTGCCTCCTGCACCTTCGTGGACGTTTCCACCCTCGTTTGTGTTGTGCAGAGTTGCATCAACCGGTTCACCTTCCAGCTTGCCTTGGTACACACGGTAGTGCGTCCTTCCATCGGGGCTTGTATCCGGGCTTTGGGTGTATTCCAGCGAGCCATTTGCATAAATTGCAACGCCGCTGGTTTCTTCATCGTACGCATAGCCGTCCTTCACACGGTGCAGACCCAGCTGGAACTCTGTTCCGTAGGGGAAAGTACCCCAATAGTCATCACCCTTGGAGTACCAGTACCAGCGCGACCAGTTTGTACCACCATCCGCGGACACCCTGATATTCACAAAACTGGCAATCCTGCCGCCTTGGTTGCCGTCCTTTGAGCAATCTGCACAGTTGACCTTGTCTGTAATGCCGTTCACATCCAGCCAACACCACTTGCGCACAAGGTTCAGGTTGACAGCAATGTCTTTGTTGCCGTTATCATAGTTTTGTTGCAGGTCCAAAGCATAGGTCAAATCTTCCCAGCAACGGGTATCTTCGTCCTCAGGAACACTATGTCCCATCCGGGGGCGCGTCCATGTATCCGGTGGGCTTCCAGCAGGCTTACCGTTTGCAAAGCCATACTCCAGCGTATAGACTTCATCCGGCTGGGCATCGCCAATGGGGCTACCATCCGTTCCCACCTGATCCACCATCTTCAGCGCCTGATAGTTAGGCGCGTTATCCGCCCCAGAAAAGTGGTTCCCTGTCAGCTGCATTTCCTGATGGTAGACATTGATGGTATAGGTAACGCACTGTTTTACCAAATCAAAAGTAAAGGTAAGCGTATCGGAGTAAGTACCGCTCATGGTAGCTTGGCTGGGGTCTGTCACGTTGACAGAAAGGGGGATGGTTGCTGTGTGAAAGTCCGTAACAGCGGATGTTGCATACATAATTTCATGCGTGCTTTCATCATAATGCCACATTCCTCCGGGCGTGTGTTCCCCACCAGCTTCAATTTTATTTTTCAGCGTATACTCCACCGTGGGCGCATTTGCAATGGCTGCACCCTTTGCGTCATATTTCAGTTTCCAATTATTTGGCGATTCAATGCCGATATTCAACGTGCGGTACTGCTTCAGCTTTGCATTAACTTCCAGCTCACCCTTATTCTCCCCGCTCTTCACCGTCACAGTGGTGGGGATGGTCACCTGATAGCCATTGGTTGCAATATCACCGATGGTGGTGGTGTCCTCTGCTATGGTAACATTCGGCTCGTCGGCAAGCATTTCCTGCTCCGGCAGGGCGGCGAGCAGATCGGCAAATTCCGGCGTTTGGGCAAGCGCCGTTCCACCCACCGCAAGGCACAGAGCCAGCGCAAACGCAAGGCCCAGCAGTTTTTTTGCACAATGCTTCATGGTGTATCCTCCTTGTGTGGGGTGGCTGCTTTTTGCCGCAAAACTCAAAAAAGGGGAGAGGGAACAGCTCCCGTCTCCCCTTTGGGCTTCAGGTATGATTCAGGTTTGGGTGCGGGGTTAGTAAACAAGCTGACTATGAAAAAAGACGTGGCCTTCATACGTGCCAGCCTGTTCAGCAGTCTTAGAAGTGGTTGTCAAAGTAAACACCAACTCCTGCTCATCAGTGTCCGTACCAGAGGGAACACGCAGGACCTCGTTATTACCGGTGGTCAGTACTATCCCGTTACCACCATCAGCATCAGGCTTGGTAATGGTATAGTAAAGCTTTTCATACTCAGTCTGCGAAGGCCCGTCCTTCGTCATCTTGGGCGTCTCCACATAGAATTTACCATTTTCGGTAAAATTAGTATCAATGTAAATCCGCAAGTTCTTACCGGGACCAATAACGTTCTTGGTGACCATAACCTTCGGTGCAGTGCCTTCCCAGTTATTATCGCTACTCGCAGCCGTGCCAGTCTTGGTTAGGTTTTCATCCTGAGTCACATTGGCCTTGACCTTGGATTCCTTCTTCACACCAGCATTTTCACCAAAGTCAATGGTAGCCGGAACAGTCCAAGTATAACTTTCCGTAACCTTGTAATAGACATTGGTGTCCCAGTTCCCGACCAAAGCACCACCAGGAGTATTAGTACTACCATTGACAGTCTGCGAACCCATATTATAGTCAGCTGCAAACACCGGGGTCGCGCAGACGGACACCACCAGAGAGGCTGCAAGGAGCAGGGCGGCGGCCTTTTTCGTTAACTTCATAATCAATATTCGGCAATGGGGCCTGCGGCTGACGGTCAGCCTTGGATTTGCCTACTCCTTTCACACCTTATGGTATTTTATCCCCAATTCAGTTTTTTATCGCAACACTGCCGTTTTTGCCCGCTGTAGGGGGCTTAGCCAACGGTCAGTGTCAGATTCACGATGCCGCTGTTGGTCTTGGTGGTGCGGTCCGAAAGATAGGGCTGGCACACCACATAGGCCGGGTACTCGCCGGGGGCAAGGGCGCGGGTCATCTCCATCTTTTGCACATACAACCCGGGCGCTACAAGGCCGGACTGGAACAGCAGCTCGTCGCCATCCTCTAAATACAGCCCAAAGGTCATGTAGTAGCACTCCTCCTTGCCGGTCAGGGTAAGGGTGTACTGCTTGCCGTCATCGGCCTGCACGGTCAGGGTCTTTTCGTCCTTATAGCCCTTGATGGCCTCGATGGTGTACACCCCGTCGTCGGTCTTTTGGATGTCAAAATAAGCGGGGTCGGCGTCCAGCACCTTTGTTACCTCGGCCTGAATGCCCGCCAAGCGCAGGTAATGGCTCAGCTCTGTGGCCTGACCGCTGTCCACCACCAGCTTTTCCAGCTGGGTGCCGTCAAGGCTTACCCAGTCCTCGTACCAAAGGTTCTCGGCTGGGTTATGGAACTCGAACCCCTGCGTGATCTTTTTGGTCTTTGCGGGGATGGTAAAGCCGCCCCAGCCCGGCAGGGTGACGTTTTTGCTGCGGTCGATGGGGGTCTCCGGCTTGACGTACTGCGCCTGATAGTTCTCCATGGGCAGCGCGGCTGCTTCGGACGCGCCGTTGGCCGTGGCAGCGGACTTGCCGCCCCGTGCCGCGCCGGACACTGCGATGTAGCCGCCCAGCAGCAGCACCAATACCACCAGCACCCCGATGACCACTCTGCTTGTGTTTTTGTTCTCCATGGGCTCCACGCTCCCTTTCCGTTGGAACAATAAAAAAAGCCGCCCGACCTTGTGGGCAGCTTTGATGATACGAGCAAAATCCGGCGTGCCCTTAAAAAGAACACACCTGCGGTTTTGGACGATTCCGGTATGCAGAGTATTTCCGCAAAAAAACCGGAAGCAACCGGCTGGCATCATCCGGGAAATGCCCCGAACCTTAGCCCCTATGGCTTTGCGTCCTTGCCTTTCGACAAGTTTGCCAAAAAATTGCCCAATATTTTTAAAGATTGACACATTATTTTTGTCGACAATATTATAGCATACCCCCCCCGGGTGTCAACCGGTTTTACCGGGATTTTGTTTATATTCTATGTTGTATTTCTTAGTAATGTGGCCGAAAACGTTTACATTTTGATGCTCTCTTTGTTTTATTTCCTTTTTTTGTAAAGTCCGGAAGAAAGTGGCTGGGGAGCCTTTTTCAGGCGCTGCGCGCCGGATTGCCCACGGGGAAAAGGCTCTTGTCCCGGTTCAAGCCGCAAAAATTGATTTCCGTGCCCCTCCCCCTTGCGCTGGCGGGGTTCATCGCGTATAATGGTAGATGTATCGTTATGCCAAAAAACGTGTAAGGAGCGTATTTTATATGAAGTTAGGTATCGTCGGCCTGCCCAACGTGGGCAAGTCCACTCTGTTCAACGCCATCACCTCCACCAAGAATGCGGAGGCTGCAAACTATCCCTTCTGCACCATCGAGCCGAACTCCGGCATCGTGGCTGTGCCGGACAAGCGGCTGGACAAGCTGGCCGAGATCTGGCAGACCAACAAAAAGACCCCTGCCATCGTGGAGTTCGTGGACATTGCGGGTCTTGTGAAGGGTGCAAGTCAGGGCGCCGGCCTTGGCAACAAGTTCCTTGGCCACATCCGCGAGTGCGACGCCATCGTGCACGTTGTGCGCTGCTTTGACGATGACAACATCATCCATGTGGTGGAGGACGTGACCAAGGCCGTGGCCGTGGACCCCATTGCCGATATTGAAGCCATCGACTACGAGCTGATCCTCTCCGACCTTGAGGTGGTGCAGAACCGCGCAGGCCGCATGGCAAAGGCTGCCAAGAGCGGCAACAACAAGGGCGCTGCCGCCGAGGCCGCTTGGCTGCAGCAGCTGGCCGACCATCTGAGCGCCGGTAAGCCCGCCCGCAGCTTCGATTTTGACCCCGCCGACACCGAGCAGCAGACCGTGCTGCACGAGATGGGTCTGCTGAGCGCAAAGCCGGTGCTGTATGCCTGCAACGTGGGCGAGGATGACCTGATGGAGGGCATCGAGAACAACAAGTACGTTCCGCTGGTGGCTGCCCGCGCCAAGGAAGAGGGCGCCCGCTACATTCCCATCTGCGCCAAGACCGAGGAGGACATTGCGGATTACAGCCCCGAGGAAAAGAAGGCATTTCTGGCTGAGATGGGCATCGAGGCCAGCGGTCTGGACAACCTGATCACCGCCAGCTACGACCTGCTGGGTCTGATTTCCTTCCTGACCGACGGCAAGAAGGAGTGCCGCGCATGGACCATCCGCAAGGGCACCAAGGCTCCGCAGGCTGCCGGTAAGATCCACAGCGACTTCGAGCGCGGCTTCATCCGCGCCAGCGTCATCGGCTACGATGATCTGGAAGCCAACAACTTCGACTACGCCGCCGTCAAGGCCAAGGGTCTGCAGCGCACCGAGGGCAAGGAGTATGTTGTGCACGATGGCGACGTCATCGAGTTCCTGTTTAATGTTTAAAGGAGTCCACCATGATCTTTGGTATTATGGGCGCTATGCCCGATGAAGTAGACCAGCTGTGTGCAAAGCTGGAAAATGTCACCGTTGAGCCCTACGGCGGCGTGGAGTACCACAAAGGTACGCTGGCCGGCAAGCAGGTGGTGGTGTGCTGCGCCGGTATGGGCAAGGCCAACGCCGCCGCTACCACGCAGGTGCTCATTACCAAGTTCGGCGCGGAGAAGATCATCTTCTCCGGCATTGCAGGCAACATGACCAGCAAGATCGGCATCGGGGATGTGGTCATCGGCAAGACGGTGCTGTACCACGACGCCCAGCTGGATATGATCTGCCAGAACCCGCCGTTCCTGAAGGAATACACCGGCGACCCGGAACTGATCGCCGCTGCCGAAGCCGCCTGCGCCGAAGCCGGGGTAAAGGCACTGGTGGGCAAGATCGCCACCGGCGATCTGTTCGTGGGCGACAGCGAGACGAAGGCCGCCATTGAAGCCAAGTGCGCCCCGGACTGCGTGGAGATGGAGGGCGCGGCGGTAAGCCAGATCGCCGCCAAGAACGGCGTGCCCTGCGTCATCCTGCGCGCCATGAGCGACAACGCCGACGAGGACGGCCACGAGGTGCTGGTGGTGAAGAAGTTCAGCATCAGCGAATATGTCGCCACCGCCACTAAGATCGTAGCAGCGATGGTGGAAAAGCTGTAAAAGTCTTGAAACAACAACAGCCAGACCGGCAGTGCCGGTCTGGCTGTTTTGCGTTTATGTCAGTTTTTGGTCAGGTCTTTGGTATACAGGGCGCGGGTGGCGTTGAGCACGGCAATGACCATCACGCCCACGTCCGCAAAGATGGCTGCCCACATTCCGGCAATGCCCAGTGCACCCAGCAGCAGGCACAGCGCCTTGATGCCCAGCGCGAACACGATGTTCTGGTGCACGATGCGCAGGGTGCGGCGGGCGATGCGCATGGCAAGCGCGATCTTGGCAGGGTCGTCATCCATCAGCACCACGTCTGCGGCCTCGATGGCGGCGTCCGAACCCAGTGCACCCATGGCGATGCCCACGTCTGCGCGGGAGAGCACCGGCGCATCGTTGATGCCGTCACCCACAAAGGCAAGGTTCTCTTTGGGCTGCTTTTCGGCAAGCAGCTTTTCGATCTGGTCTACCTTATCCCCGGGCAAAAGCCCGGCGTGGTACTCGTCCAGACCCAGCTGCTGCGCCACCGCCTGTGCCACCGGCTGCGCGTCGCCGGTCAACATGACCGTCTTGCGCACGCCGGAAGCCTTCAAAGCGCGGATGGCATCGGCGCTGTGGGGCTTTACCACGTCCGCAATCAGCAGATAGCCCGCGTAGCTGCCTTCCACGGCAACGTGCACGATGGTGCCCACGCCCTCCACGGCGGGCACGGCAAGGCCAAGCTTTTCCATCAGGCGGGCGTTGCCGGCGGCGACGCTCTTGCCGTCCACCTTCGCGGTCACGCCATGACCGCCCAGCTCCTGCACATCCGTGACCCGGGCGGCATCGATGGGCTTGCCGTAGGCGGCCTTGATGCTCAGGGAGATGGGGTGCTTGGACCAGCTTTCCGCCAGCGCAGCGGCTTCCACCAGTGCGGCGTCGGTCACGCCCTCGGCGGGGTGGATGCCGGTGACCTTAAAGGTACCCTGCGTCAGGGTGCCGGTCTTATCGAACACCACAACGCCGGTGTTGGCAAGCTCTTCCAGATAGGTAGAGCCCTTGATGAGGATGCCGCAGGCGGAAGCGCCGCCGATACCGCCGAAGAAACTCAGCGGGATGGAGATGACCAGCGCACAGGGGCAGCTGATGACAAGGAAGGTCAGGGCGCGGTAGACCCAGTCGCCAAAGCGGGCGGGCTGTCCCATGAGCAGCAGCACCACCGGCGGCAGAAGCGCCAGCGCCAGTGCGCCGTAGCAGACAGCGGGGGTGTACACCCGGGCAAAGCGGGTGATAAAGTTTTCTGCTCGGGCTTTTTTCATGCTGGAATTTTCCACAAGGTCGAGAATTTTAGAGACGGTGGACTCGCCAAATTCCTTGGTGGTGCGCACTTTCAGCAGGCCGGTCATGTTCACGCAGCCGCTGATGACCTCGTCCCCGGCGTTCACGTCCCGGGGCAGGCTTTCGCCGGTCAGGGCGGCGGTGTTCAGGGCAGATGCGCCCTCCACGATGACGCCGTCAATGGGCACCCGCTCGCCGGGCTGCACCACGATGACGGTGCCCACCTCGACCTCATCCGGGTCCACCTGTTCCAGCTTGCCGTCCTCGCCCTCGATGTTGGCGTAGTCCGGGCGAATGTCCATCAGGCTGGCAATACTCTGGCGGCTTTTGCCTACGGCAACGCTCTGGAACAGCTCGCCGATCTGGTAGAAGATGATAACGGCGCAGCCCTCCACATAGTCGCCCAGTGCAAACGCGCCCACGGTGGCCACTGCCATCAGAAAGCACTCGTCAAAGGGCTGACGGTTCTTGATGCCCTTCAGCGCCTTGCGCAGCACATCCCAGCCCACCACAAGGTAGGGGATGCAGTAGAGCGCCAGCTCTACCGGCATGGGCAAGGCGGGCAAAAGCTTGAGCACGATGACCAGCGCCACGGCGATCAGAATGCGCTCAAGGGTCTTTTTTTGTTTCTTGTTCATAAGCAACGCTCCTCGTTTTGCGGTGCAGCGGATGAAAAACGGGTGGTTTTCCACAAGTTTTTCGGCAAAAAATGGGTATTCCACAGTTTTACCCGCGTTTTCCACACAGTTTTCCTGTAAAAAAGCGCTTTTCCACGCTTCTTTTTCGGTTTTTTCGCAAAGTGTGTTGAAAACCCGGTGGAAATTGTTGAAAAGTGGCGGATTTTTCCACAGAAAAACTCCCCCGGTCCACACCGACCGGGAGAGCTTTGCCGCACATCAGATATCAAAGATCTCGCAGTCGTCCTCGACCTTTTTGCAGGCAGACAGCACGTTCTCCATGGTGGCGTGAGGGTCGGCACCCTCGGCGAACTCCACCTTCATCTTCTGGGTCATAAAGCTGACGGTCGCCTTTTCCACACCAGAAACGGTGTTGGCGGCGTCCTCCATCTTCTGGGCGCAGTTGGCGCAGTCCACTTCGATCTTGTAGGTCTTTTTCATAATAAGTACCAGCCTTTCTTTTCTGCGGGCGGTGTGCCCGGTCATTCTTCGATATGGTCCATCCCCATGGAGAGGATGCTGCGCACATGGTCGTCGTCCAGTGCGTAGAAAACGGTTTTGCCCTCCCGCCGGAAGCGCACAAGCTTGGAGTCCTTGAGCACCCGCAGCTGGTGGCTGACGGCAGACTGGCTCAACTGCACGGCGTCCGCGATATCCTGCACGCAAAGTTCGCTGTCGTGCAGGGCGTACAAGATCTTGATGCGGGTGGAATCGCCGAACACGCGGAACAGGTCTGCCAGTTCGTACAGCACCTCATCGTCCGGCATCTCCACCGGCTGCTTTTCCTTTTCTGGTGCGGCTTGCTCTAGCCCGGTCATGCTGTCCTCTCCCTTCGTTTCGATATATGAGCATCTGTTCATGTGTTCATGATAACACGCAGACAGCCCCCTGTCAAGCAAAATCCGCAAAGTTTTTTACATTGCCGCAAAATTGCTGAAAATCGCCGTAAAACGCAAAAAAGATGCAATTTTAATTTGCAAATGGGGTGCGGGTTTAAACTCCCTCAGTCAAAGCCTAACGGCTTTGCCAGCTCCCTCGGGGAGGGAGCCTTTGACATGGCGGGAAGGTTTCTTGTTGCGCTTGATACTTTAGCGCTGAGGGCAGCGGCGTGCGCCCTCTCCGTCACCTGCGGTGACACCTCTCCCAAAGGGAGAGGCAAGAGCGCCGCCGGAAGCTTTCTCATTGCACTTAAAGCTTCAGCAACGAGCCTTAGACCTTGGCTCTCCCTTCGGGAGAGCTGGCGCGGGAGCGCCTGAGAGGGCGCACGGGGCTAACGGGTGTCCCTCTCTGAAAAAATATGCAAAAAATAGTGCATTCCGGTGCGTTTTGTGATATCTTATAAAGGCGTGTAACCACAAATAACACAACTGCGTCCATAGGACGCATAAGGAGGAACTGTATATGAAGTTGGAAACCGGGATCTGCGGCGAGCAGAGCGTGCGCGTGAGCGCAGAGAACACTGCAAAGACCATGGGCAGCGGCACGCTGGACGTGTTTGCTACCCCTGCACTGGTGGCACTGGCCGAAAAGACCTGCTGGCAGAGCGTTGCCCCTGCGCTGGAAGCGGGCAGCGGCACGGTGGGCACCAAGCTGGAGCTGGAGCACACCGCACCCACCCCTGTGGGCATGACCGTGACCTGCCACAGTGAGCTGGTGGCCGTGGAAGGCCGCAAGCTGACCTTTAAGGTGACGCTTGCAGACGAGAAAGGCTCTGTGGGCGGCGGCACCCACGAGCGCTTTATCATCTTTGAGGAAAAGTTTGCCGCTAAGGCCGAGGCCAAAAAGGGCTAAGGATCGTCCGGTTCTGTTTCGTCCAGCCGCAGCGGCGGCAAGTCTGCGGCCAGCAGCTGCTGCTCGGCGCGGGTCTGCGCGTCCTGCAAAAGCTGCACAGCCTGCACACTGGCGCGGAACAGTTCAAAGTACATGGCCTTGTAATCCGGCACGGTGCACACCCCCTTTGCATTTCTGTGGGTAGTCTGCCCCGCAGCCTGCGCCCCGATACGCCGGAGCTTTTTTCGCAGACAATGACTGATACTTGATATGAGGAGCTTATGAAAAACAAAAACTTATCCTGGGTGGGGGCGCTGTTCGTCTTTGCCCTGCTGCTGTGGTGCACGGCGGTGACCCCCGGCAAGGTGGCCGACCCCGCCACCTACACCTGTGCGGTGTACAGCACCTTCTTTTCCCTGCTGCCGCCTGTCATTGCCATCGTGCTGGCGCTGAACACCAAGGAGGTGTACACCTCACTGCTGGTGGGCATTGCCTCCGGTGCGCTGCTGTATGCCAACGGCAACCTTGAGCTGGCGCTGAACACCCTGTTCTTCAACGAGGACGGCGGCATGATCACCAAGCTGTCGGACTCCGGCAACGTGGGCATTCTGGCCTTTCTGGTGATGCTGGGCATTCTGGTGGCGCTGATGAACAAGGCGGGCGGCTCGGCGGCCTTCGGGCGCTGGGCCTCCACCCACATCCACAGTCGGGCGGGCGCACAGTTTGCCACCCTGCTGCTGGGCGTGATGATCTTTGTGGACGACTACTTCAACTGCCTGACCGTGGGCTCGGTGATGCGCCCGGTGACCGACCGGCAGAAGGTGTCCCGCGCAAAGCTGGCCTACCTGATCGATTCCACCGCTGCGCCCATCTGCATCATTGCGCCGGTGTCCAGCTGGGCGGCTGCGGTCACCTCCAGCGTCCCGGCGGGCTCCGGCATCAACGGCTTTACCATGTTCCTGCGTACCATTCCTTATAACTATTACGCCGTCATGACCGTTGTAATGAGCCTGTTCCTCATCTTTACCGGGGCAGAGTTCGGCCCCATGAAGCTGAACGAGGACAACGCCCAAAACGGCGACCTGTTTACCACCGCCGACCGTCCCTACGGCGACGATGTAGACGACGGCAGCGACACCAACGGCCATGTCATCGACCTGATCGCGCCGGTGCTGGTGCTGATCGCGGCCTGCATCTTCGGCATGGTGTACACCGGCGGCTTCTTTGAGGGCGTAGACTTCATCACCGCCTTTGCGGACTGCAACGCCTCGGCGGGTCTGGTGCTGGGCAGCAGCATTGCCCTGCTGTTCACCTTTGTATTTTACCGGGTGCGCAGCGTGATGACCTTTCAGGACTTTGCTGCCTGCATTCCCGAGGGCTTCAAGGCTATGGTCAGCCCCATGCTGATTTTGTCCCTTGCATGGACGCTGTCCGGCATGACCGGCCTGCTGGGCGCAAAGTATTATGTGGCAAACCTGCTGGGCAGCTCTGCGGCGGCTTTGCAGTATCTGCTGCCGTTCATCATCTTCCTTGTGGCAGTGTTCCTTGCCTTTGCCACCGGCACTTCCTGGGGCACCTTCTCCATCCTGATCCCCATCGTCTGTCAGGCCTTCCCGGACGGCGAGATGCTGGTGGTGTCCATTGCCGCCTGCCTGTCCGGCGCGGTGTGCGGCGACCACTGCTCCCCCATCTCGGATACCACCATCATGGCCTCGGCGGGCGCGCATTGCAGCCATGTGAACCACGTTTCCACCCAGCTGCCCTACGCCATTACGGCGGCGGCCTGCTCGGCGGTGTGCTACATCATCACCGGCCTTGCACAGGCAGTGCTGGGCAGCCGCGCAAGCCTTGTCACCTCGCTGGTGCTGCTGGTGGTTGCCATCGTGCTGGAACTGGCGGTGCTCAGCGTCATCCGCGCCCGCACCCGGGCAAAAACTTCCGGGGATGCTGTGTAAAAATTCCGCTATGCAGCGGGGCATTTTCGTGGTATACTGAACGTATAGTAAAAAAGTTGAACCATTGGAGGCGCATGACCCATGCTGGAAAAAGCTTTTCAGGACGTCTACACCAAATTCAAGCTGCATTTTTATCAGAACGTGTTCCAGCGTTTTGCCACCCGTGAGGCTACCCTGACCACGGTGGAGTCCTTCTGCATGGAGGGCATCATGGCCATGGGCGAGCCCACCATTGCGGAGTTTTCCCGCATGATGCAGATCTCCACCCCCAATGCGGCGTACAAGATCGGCAGTCTGGTGAAAAAGGGCTATGTGGAAAAGATCCAGTCCACCACCGACCGGCGGGAGTACCATCTGCGCCCCACCCAGAAGTATATCGACTACTACAACATCAGCTACTCTTATCTGCACACCGTAGTGGAGCGTGCCCGGCAGCGCTTTACCCCCGAGGAATGCGCCAAGCTGGAACAGATGCTTACCATCGTGAGCACCGAGCTGATGCCGGAACTGGACATACTGAAAAAAGGCGAGAACTAAAAACGATAAAACGGCTGCTGCACAAAAACGTGCAGCAGCCGTTTTGCATATCTCGTTACAGCACCATAAACAGTGTGCCGGCGGTGATGAGGGCACAGCCGATGAGGCTTTTGGCGGTAAAGGGCTCGTGCAGCACCACAAAGGCCAGCGCAAGGGTGATGACCACGCTGAGCTTATCAATGGGCACTACCTTGGACGCTGCACCCACCTGCAAAGCGTGGTAGTAGCACAGCCAGCTGCGGCGGGAGATCTCCGCAATGCCGGTCTGGGTGCCGGTAAGGAACGCCATGCCCCAGCTCATCAGCAGCACCACCGCCGTGCGGATGGCAGTGGCAAGGGTGGAGTTGACCCCCTCGATGCCGATCTTTGCCAGAATCGAGGTAAGGGCGGCAAACACCGCAGACCCCAGCGCGTAAACGAACCACATGTCAAACGCCTCCTTTTTGCCCCAGTATACGCCTTTGTACGGCGGAATACAAGGCTGCCAGGAGGAGGACGATTTGAAATGCGCGCCGCGTTTTACGGGTTGCGGCACCCAGCATCCGCTTCGTGCCTTGGGCGGCACTCGCGTCTTGCTGGCCGCTGCCCCAACAACTCCTCCCTGTTTCCGCCGCTGGCGGCGGTCGTCATCGTTGCTGCGCATGGTCAGCGGAAAGAATATTTATAATTTCGGAGCACCGGAGCGTCTGCGGACACTCCGGTGCTCCATTTTCACGAGAGGGGCTGATGGGTTGAAAAATTTTCGCCTTTCTGTACAAACGCACTGAAAAATTGTAGGATAAGAATGGAAAAGACGTCACTTTCATGCTTTACAACTTTACCTAGATAAAGTAAAATAAGAACAGAAGCCTTTCATTCTATGGTGCGGAGAATGCCGCGCCGGATGTTTTTGTGTATAGAGACGCCGGAATTGTGCCGGTGCAGGGAAAGAAACAAGGGAAAAGAACCACGGGAAAGGAAACGAGGGAGCGAAATGGAGTTCAGTCTGGAGCATCTGCAGCCAAAGGAGCGTGCCTCCTTTGCGCTGCGCAGCCTGTACGAGACGGCAGGCTGCCGCAAGTACCACATGGGACGGTTCGAGGAGTATAGCCTGTATCAGGAGAACCGCAGCTTTTTGTCGTCGGAGCAGGTCATCACCTTTACCGATTTGGACGGCCGTCTGCTGGCGCTCAAGCCGGACGTAACCCTGTCCATCGCCAAGACGGCGCAGCCCGCCCCGGGCGAGACGCTGCGGTACTACTACCACGAGAACGTCTACCGCCCCTCCGCTGAAAGCCACACCTTTAAAGAGATCTCCCAGATGGGTCTGGAGCTGCTGGGCGCTGTGGGCGAAGCCGAGGTGCAGCAGGCGGTATGTCTGGCGGCGCAGTCGCTGGCGGCGCTGGGCGCAGAGTGGGTGCTGGAAGTCAGCCACATGGGCTACCTGTTCGGCCTGTTCGATGCGCTGGGCGTGCCGGAAGCCGCCCGGGCGCAGCTACTGGAAAAGCTGCGGCAGAAAAACGCCCACGAACTGCGCGCCGCCGCGCTTTCTGCGGGGCTTTCCGAAACGGCGGAGGAGGACCGGGCAAAGCTTCTTCAGGATACAGAGGGAACCAGTGATAAATACGTCCGAACCATCTGCAGCTGGCTGAAACAGATGGGCTGGGTGGAGCAGGCGGCGAAGACGGCGGCAGAGGATGCCGGAACCAGGCGGTATGAGGGAACCATTCCCCAGTCCTACCGGCTTACGTTAAAAGGGAGAACCGTATTTAAGCATACCACTGGCGTCTCGAAATTTGCCCGGATACCGAAGCGGGTGATGTGGGATATGCTGGCAACGAAGGCGGCGGACCGGGATTACTTAAGGAACCGGAGGACCCATATTATCCAGTATCTGCTGAAGGATTATCGTTCGCCGGAGCAGGTGAAAGCCTATCTGGAGATGGTGGGACTGGAAGAGACGGTGGAGACTATTAAAGATGATATCTGTGGTTTTGAGAATATCGGCTTAAATGTGAAGCGTACCGGAAAGACGTATAAGATCATGGACGATATCGTAGGCCTGGAGATTCCGGCAGATGACGCGGGGCGGATTTCCGTAAAATCCGATATGGCTGTCGTAAAGGACAGCGTCAGAGAGCGGCTGGCCCATGTAAGTCACGAGTATCTGATTTTGATCGATCTGGGCTTCGATGACACATCAGACCGCGACTATGAGATTCAGACGGCGGAGCTTTTCACCAGGGAACTGGATTTTCTGGGAGGCAGACTGGGAGATACCAGGAAGCCGGATGTCTGTATTTATTATGGAAAAGACGGCATGATTATCGACAATAAGGCGTATGGAAAAGGATACTCCCTTCCGATCAAACAGGCGGACGAGATGTACCGCTATTTGGAGGAAAATAAGGAACGGAACGAGAAGATCAATCCGAACCGCTGGTGGAAGGTATTTGATGAAGGCGTGACCGATTACCGGTTTGCTTTTGTGTCAGGGTCCTTTACCGGGGGCTTTAAGGATCGTCTGGAAAATATCCACATGCGCTCCGGACTCTGCGGCGGCGCGATAGACTCCGTGACACTTCTGCTGCTGGCAGAAGAATTAAAGGCGGGCCGTATGGAGTATTCCGAATTTTTCCGCCTGTTCGACTGTAACGACGAGGTCACTTTTCAATCAATTGTGATATAATGGTTAGTGGAAGTAGAAGGAGGGAATGTTCATGGAGTTGGGAGAATACCTTCCATTTTGGAAAAAACTGACGGAAGCGGAGCAGAGGACACTGGCAGGAAGCGTGCAGAGGCGTCGGTTTGAGAAAGGGCAGGTGCTTCACCACGGATCGGATGAATGCACCGGGCTGATTCTGACGCTGAATGGACAGCTGCGGGTCTATACCATATCGGATGAGGGCAAGGAGTTGACACTGTACCGGCTGCTGGAACGGGATTTATGTATATTTTCAGCGCCCTGCATGGTAAAGAGCATCCTGTTCGATGTAATTGTGGAAGCAGAGCAGGACACGGAGATTCTTCATATCCCGGTCGATGTCTACAGGGATCTGATGGATAACAGCGCGGCAGTGG
>QWCB01002990.1_pt1 | contig 22501 bp, 18 predicted proteins | sample 1972511 | NCBI WGS metagenome assembly QWCB01 (sample SAMN09866719, study PRJNA288562) | Human gut metagenome isolate term5_stool, whole genome shotgun sequencing... | isolation source: gut | host: Homo sapiens | place: USA: California | reverse complement strand
CGATGTGACGGGTGAAGATGTCAGAGGACATATCTGCGATCAGTGGCACACCAACCTCAGGATCCTCACGCAGCTCCGTACCATAGATGGTGTTGTTGGTGGTGAAGTGGAGGTAGTCGTACTCGTCCGGTGAGAGCTTCGGGAGTTCGGGGTAGAAGGTGTAGTTGGCATCACGGCTGCTGGCGACTACGTCAACATCACCTACGACCTGGGCCTCCTCAATAGCCTTATGAGCCCAATTGCCGGTATCGACATAGGCAGCCTTTTTCTTGAGGAAATTGACTGCGTGAGCATAAAACTGCAGGCTGGCTCCTCCTCCGAGGAAGAAGACCGTGTGTGTATCAGGGATCTCGAGCACCTCCTTAAAGAGTGCTGTGGTCTCAGCGAGCGTGTCTTGGAAGGTCTTGCTACGGTGGGAGATCTCGATCAGGGAGAGATCTGTGCCGTTGTAGTTGAGTACCGCACGAGCGGCCTCCTTGATGACACCCTCATCCAGGATACATGGTCCTGCAGTGAAATTGTGCTTTTTCATGACGATTGTAAAGTTGCTTTGAAAAGTGATTGAATGTTGTTCTTGTTACTCTTATGGTCCAAAGATATGTATTATTTTTGAAGTTAACACGGATTTGAAGGCTTTTTTCTTCATACTTACCGTCTCCGTTCGTAGGCGGAAAGGTTTCATCCCTCCGCTGTCATTTTCCGAGGTATATAGTATAAAGCTCTATCCCTTGACTTGATCCGCTAACTCTTGCCTATATCTTTGAAGCGATAGTCTGCTATAAGTGTCAGAATTGGAAGTAGATAAATGGCTGTACACCAGCGCTCCTGAATTGCGTGAGGATCACTAATACTGCTGCAAAGAGCAGCGTCTGAGCCCAGAGGGGAGCCCTGGTTACACTGTTTTGGATCGCCTCACGCCATTTCTCCGGACAGAAGTGAAGTAGGAAGCCGGTGATGATGAGGGCTGTCACCATCCGATACCCTGCGAAGAATTGCGGTATCACCTCAGGGTGGAACTCCTGCGTGATCATCGTCAGCATATTCCACACACCACTGATCGACCCCATACGGAAGAAGATCCACGTAAAGCAGACAAAGTGAAAGGTGATGATCACGGAGATGACCCTCCATATGGGGCTCATCTCTTCGCCGGTGCGACCCATCCGGGGGAAGAGACTTAGGAAAAACTTGTGTACTGCGAGAGCCACTCCGTGCATAGCACCCCATAGGACGAAGCGGATATTGGCTCCGTGCCATAGTCCACCAAGGAGCATCGTAATGAGGAGGTTGATGTAGGTACGGATCTTCCCCTTCCTATTCCCTCCCAGAGAGATGTAGACGTAGTCCCTCAGCCAGGAGGAGAGAGAGATGTGCCAGCGTCGCCAAAACTCGGTAATAGTGGCCGACTTATAGGGGAAGTCAAAGTTGGTATTGAAGTGGTACCCCATCCAGAGTGCCAGCCCGATCGCAATGTCTGAGTAGCCGGAAAAGTCGCAGTAGATCTGCAGGGCATAGCCGTAGACACCCATTAAGTTCTCAAATCCGCTGTAGAGCAGTGGCTGGTCAAAGACCCGGTCAACAAAGTTGAGCGATATATAGTCTGAGATCACCCCTTTCTTAAGCAGTCCACAGAGGATCAGAAACAGCCCCCGACCGAAGTCATCCCGACTCACTCCGGGGATCCGGTGGATCTGCGGGATGAAGTCGACAGCTCGTACAATCGGCCCGGCTACCAGCTGCGGGAAGAAGGATATGTAGAATAGGTAGTCGATCCATCGCTTGAGCGGCTCTATCTTTCCCCGATATATGTCGATCACATAGCTCAGGGACTGAAAGGTAAAGAAAGAGATGCCCACAGGCAGAAAGATGTCAAAGTGGTGCCCCTCCGGTGTCGCTCCGAAAAGTGGAGCAAAGGAGTCGTAGAGGAAATTTGTGTACTTGAAGTAACAGAGCAGTCCGAGGTCGAGAAGTAGGCTGAGGACGAGCCAGCCTTTCTTTCCCGACCTGCTTTTGCTCCTGGCGATCTGCCGACCTATGATGAAGTCGGTTGTCGCTAAGAGGATTAGGAGGACAAAGTATACTCCGCTGGAGAGATAGTAGAAGTAGAGGGAGAAGAGCACCACCCAGATTGTCCTCGGGAGATGGCGCCTGCGGAGCAGATAGAATACCGGGACAAAAAGGAGGAAGAGGACTAGGAAGAGACCGCTATTAAAGAGCAGAGGGGAGGCCGGGTCGTAGCTCAGTAACCCTATGATTTTTTGCCACATGGGATGCGTTAGTTGATCATTGCACGAGAGCCGAGGTAGCGCTTATAGTCCTTGGCAAGCGCATCGGCTATGGAGTTCCCGAGTGATTTGTAGCCCTCGGTGGTGAGGTGGATCCGGTCACTCCGGAGTAACCCCTTGGAGACTAATCTGTCCGCTCCTCTCTCCCCACCGAAGATCTCAAATGTATCGATGTACCCAACGCCCAGAGCCTTTGCCTCCTCTATTATGGCACGTGAGACAAGCTTGACATTGGGATTAGGAGCGGTCCGACCTCGACGGCGTGAGACATAGCACATGACCGGAGTGGAGAGGACGATTTTTGCCTCCGGACAGCTTTTTCTCAATTGGTTGACAAGGCTTCTCACAGACGCCCTTACTGCCGATGAGTTGACTCGCCCCATAGCATCGTTCGTACCGAGGGAGATGATGATCAAGTTTGGCTTCAGCTTTGACACCGAGCTGGTGAAGTGATCCTTGAGGTAGGTCTGATAGGTAGCCCCATTGTGCCCCAGAGTATGCACGGTCACGCCCGGAGCCAGACTCTCTAAGCTCGCACCATAAAAGGTCGCTCCTGCCGGGATCACCAGCTTAGTGGATGTGACGCTTCGCTTAAGGTCGAGGGTATCCGCTTCACAGAAGCCTGCGGTAAGGAGGGAGAATGGGCGTCGAGGTGAGTCGGACCAGTCTCCGGAGAGAGAGAAGGCTCTGTCATTGGGACCATGGAAAACGATTACTCGGTCAAAACGGGCCTCGTCACTTGTGGAGAGAGTCACCTCCTGAGGTCTGGAGACGATTGACCGCATCTCTATCCCTGTGGGGCCTTCGCCTGCATAGGATCTGCGGGTGATCTGATCGGTGGCATAGCCGCCCCGCCGTCCTTGGAGCCTCGTGTGCCGGGGCTCATTGGTACCCAGTATCCGGTAGGGGACGATCAGGCCCGGTCCGGAGAGCCCAAACTGACGGCCGAAGTATTCCCTGATCGGCATCGTGAAGAAGCCCGCCTGTACATGCGAGTCGCCTAAGTGCAGGACGATCGTATGATCATCTCCGCCTGGTGTCGAGCATCTCTGCCATATGGGGTCAAGATAGCCGCGAGGGGCTACTACCTGTACTGCACGCTCTTGTCTGTAGAGGTCATGCTGCGACTCCTGCTGAGCATTAAGCAATGCCCCTGACTCGATCATCGGTACGATCGCCAAGAGTGGTAGCAAAAGGCGGATAGGGTAGTGAGACCGCATAAACTTTAGATGGAGTCCTTCTGTGCTGTGCTTTCCTGAGAAAGTGTGGTCGGAGAGCTACTCTGTTGCTTCAGGGTGTCACTCTTGGCTTTAACACGCTCGGCTCCCTTGCCTTTTGTTGGGGGGAGTGATTCCTCAATGGGAGACTCAGCTACCTGACGGATCACTTGATCAATGGGACTCTCTATCAGGTCCTGCACCAGTCGCTTGGAGATCTCTCGACCACCGGCAGAGCTGAGGTGGGTGTAGTCCTTTGCCGCCCATCCCTTCGAAACAAAGCTCCGTATCCCGCCCATTGAGCGTATGGTGCCATAGGTATTGAAGAAAAGAGCGTGGTACTTTTTCGCTAATCGCTCCTGTATCTCTACCATTCGTGGTACACCGGGAAGCGTGTAGACTTCGCCGTCAATCCTCTGACCACGGTCGGAGATTGAGATGATTAGGAAGATCGCCTCAGGGTAGATCTCATGGAGGCCTGTGAGTGCCCGATCCATCCCCCTGAAGTAATAGCCATAGTCATAGCGGGTATCCTTAGGGCTCACTACGTTGAGTCCATAGGAGAGGACGATCAGGTGGTAAGGTCGGATGCGATGGAGATCCTCCGAGAGACTTGGCGAGACTGCACCCAGCTGCAGACCGGAGGAGCCTCTCAGGCTCATATTATCCACACGTACGCCCTTGTCCCCATCCATACAGATACCATAGAGTCTGCTACCCTCGGCCTTGGGAAAGTCAAGACGAAGCGTTGCAACCTGTCGCCCCACTTTCACCCTATGCAGGCTTCCACCCGTTGATGGAAGAAGTATCTCTGTGGGTGCATCTCCATTCACGGTAGAGCTGATCCGTAGGCTGTCCTCCGATGTGTAGAGGAGGGTCGCTTGGTCAACCGGTTGCCTATTCTCGTAGCTGACCACTGCTTCACCGACCGCCTGCTGGTAAGACCCTGTGATCAAGAAGTGGCTGCCATGCGGGTGCTTAAGGGCATTGTCATCCTCCCACGCCCCAGAGAAACTGTGCTTGATCGTCTGTCTGAAGCGAGCCGTGACTGAGGTGAGGGGCACATAGCCGACTCCTCCACCGCCATAGCGCGCTTGTAGAGCCTCACGGAAGTGTTCGACTAAGATGTCTCCCTCAATGAAGGAGTCTCCAAGGAAAGCTACATTGACCGGCTGATCACCTGCTTCTGTGAGGATCTCCCTCAGCCGAGTGAGTGCCGAGCCACCTGAGTAGTCGATTAGTCCTGCGGGGAGCAGTCCGGCAGAGGTCGGCTCCATGACACTATCCACTTGCAGAGTATCGGTTACCAACTCAGCCTCCTCACGCTCAAGGCTGTCACGCCTCATTGCCTCTGCAAGCAGTGGGTCCTCTGGGGTTGTGTCAACCCGCTGAGCCACCTCTCCTCCCGGTGTGGGAAAGAGGTCGCTCAGAGGGTTGAACACCTTGACTCCAAGGGAGGGAAAGAGCTCTCTCAGGGTAAGTGTTACCCCAAAGGCAAGTCCGGAGGCTGCGAGGAGGAGAAGTATGGACTTGAGTATCTGATGGTCTCCTCTGCTCATCTATATGTCACTTCTCTTCTTGAGGATGACCCGATTGTGCACCGAGGTAAGCCTGATACTCCGGGCTAGCAGCACCTCGCCCCTCCTTAACCTCCTTATTCAGGACTATGCGCATATAGTAGTAAGCGATGACCCCAGAGATCAAGCTGCCGAGCAGGATGCCGAGCTTGGCATCATTGAGGTACTCGACACCGATGTCGCCGAGAGATGCGGGGTAGGCAAGAGTCGCCACAAAGAGTGATACGGTAAAGCCGATCCCAGCAAACATACCCACGCCCAGCAGATTTCGCTTCGTCATGCCGGGAGGGAAGCTGACCACCCCAAGCTTGGTGAAGAGCCAGGTAAATAGGAAAATGCCAAGTGGTTTGCCGACCACCAGACCCAGCATCACTGCGAAGGGGACACCGCCTGCAAAGTCGCTTATCGGCACATCGCCAAGGGCTATCCCCGCATTGGAGAAGGCGAAGAGTGGCAGCACAACATAGTTCACGAAGGGACTTATATTGACATTCATCCGCTGCACGGGGCTCACCACCTTGGAGGAGGTGTTGCGGAGTTGAGTGAGCGTGTCAAGCTGAGAGGCAGACATATAGACTCTATTCTTGCTGTGAGCCACGGGGTAGGTATCAAAGCTCTGCCTTGCCACGTTGATCTGGTCCATCAGATCCTTCGGGACACCTATCGGGACGTAGGGTACACAGAAGGCGAGCAGTACACCGGCGATCGTCGTGTGTATCCCCCCCTGGAGGAAGCAGAGCCACACGAGGAAGAACATAAGGTAGTAGAACCACTGTTGGTACACTCCCTTTTGGCCACAGAAGCGGGTGATGATCAGCAGTGCTGCGGCGATCAGCAGCGGGATGATCGCCAGTCCCTCAGAGTAGAAGATTGCAATGACAAGGATCCCACCGATATCGTCCACGACGGCAAGAGCCATCAGGAATACCTTCAGTGTCGTGGGTACACGGCTACCAAGTAGACCGAGGGCTGCGAGGGAGAAGGCGATATCGGTTGACATCGGGATGGCGGCACCTCTCAGCACGGTGGCGTTGCCACTCTCGATAAGAGCGAAGCAGGCAACCGGTACCACCATGCCACCGATGGCCGCTAGGACCGGTAGGTTTGCCGTCTTGAAGTCCGACAGTGACCCGCCCACCATCTCATGCTTGATTTCCAGTCCCACAGAGAAGAAGAAGAAGCACATCAGGGCGTCATTGATAAACTCGCCTAGGTTCATCGTCCTCCCATGGTGACTAAAGACCTGCCAATCTCCTATCTGGAGGTTGATCGGTGTATTTAGGAAAGAGAAGTAGTAGCCACTCCAAGGTGAATTGGCTAAAATGAGTGCTAGCACAGTGGCGCTGAAGAGATAGACAGCGGGATTGACTCCCTTGAGGAAGCCGAGCATTGACTTGCCATCACTGCGCCTGTAGGAAGTACTATTTGACATGACGTTCCTGATAAAATGTATCTTGATGTTACTTATTGACCTTTACTTGATGGGTGGGAGGAAGTAGCTTATTGCGCTCCTCCACGGCTCCGATCATCTGCTCTGCTACGTGACGGAATGCAAGCCCCGACACCGTCTCTCGGAGGGCAACCGGCTTTCCCTCATCACCTCCTTCGCGTACGCTCTGCACGAGAGGGATCTGGCCCAGTAGCGTACTACCTGTGAGCTCTGCCAGAGCCTCTCCACCGCCTTCACCGAAGATGTGGTACCGATGATCCGGCAGCTCAGCAGGGGTAAACCACGACATGTTCTCCACCACCCCGAGGATCGGTACTGACACCTGATCAAGCCTGAAGAGATTGATCGCCTTGATCGCATCGTCTGTGGCTACGCTCTGAGGGGTGGTTACGATGACTGCCCCGGTGATTGGAAGCGTCTGGACCAGTGTTAGTTGTATATCCGATGTGCCGGGAGGCAGGTCGATGAGGAGGTAGTCCAGCTCTCCCCAGTTACCCTCGCGGATCAGTTGCCCAAGAGCATTAGATGCCATAGAGCCTCGCCAGGCGAGAGCTTGGTCAGAGTCGACAAAGTGTCCAATGGAGAGTGCCTTGACGCCATAGGCCTCCGCAGGGTGGATCAGCTCCTTGCCCTCCACCTCATCGAGCCAGGGCCTGTACTCCTGCACCCCGAGCATACGGGGGATAGAGGGACCGAAGATATCCGCATCCAGCAGTCCCACGCTATACCCGAGTGCAGCCAGTGACACAGCCAGGTTGGTGGTCACTGTGCTCTTGCCTACGCCCCCCTTGCCGGAGGCGATAGCGATGATATTCTTGACACCCTGTAGGGGCGGTTCCTCGTCGGCTGTAGGGGTCGGCTCAGGGAATAGGGGAGTGATCTCCACCTCGAGCTCGGGCGAGATCTCTCGCTTCAGCGCCGCCTCAGCTGCCCTCAAGACACTCTTGTGGAAGGGGTCGCGACTTTTCTTGAAGCGTATGGAGAAGGAGACCTTATTCTCCTCGATCCTAATATTGTCCTCCACCATTCCCGAGGAGACAATATCCGACTCCTCGCCGGGATATCGGACCTCCTTAAGTGCTTCCCGGATCAGTGCCGGGTATAGTGTGATATATGGCATCTCTATTCTTACGATTTATTCTTCTTTGCTTCCTTTGCCCACCACCTCTGACCTTCGGGACCTACCAAAGCTCCTATAGCTGTCCGGCTCGATCTCTATCTCCGGCTCTATGGGTTCATCTGGGAGGTGATCCAGTTGCAACCGGAGGTACTTTATCGAGATCCCTCGGGCGATCCATTGTTGCTCGTAGTACGTCTGGATCGTCCGGAGCGGGGAGTCGGCGGCGGCCTCGCTGCCCACGTCAGTCATTCGCTCATTGATCGTTAGACCATTGACCTCAGCAACAGCCTCGGTGTAGCGGAAAAGAAACTGCGAGTCGGTCTTAAGGTGAAGCACCGAAGGCTCTGCTAAGATCTGACGATACATAGCCAGAAACCGGGGTGAGGTAAGTCGACGCCTGCACTTACGCATCTGCGGGTCGGGGAAGGTGAGCCATATCTCAGATATCTCCCCCGGTGCAAAAAAGGTGTCCAGAAACTCGATTTCAGCTCTCAGGAAGCGTACATTCTCCAGTCCCTCCTCGTCAGCAGCCTTGGCTCCGGCCCAGAGACGATTCCCCTTGATGTCCATCCCGATGAAGTTGCGATCGCAATAGGTCCGACCGAGCTCTACGGTGTACTCACCTCTACCACAGCCGAGCTCCAGCACGATGGGTGCACCATTGCGGAAGACCTCTTCAGACCAATGCCCCTTGTGGGGGAAGGTCATCCCCTCCCGCCGAAGTGTCTCAAAGGGATACTGTAGGACGTTGGTCAGCCGGTCAATCTCGGCAAATTTCTCAAGCTTGCTTTTGCTCATTCTCTGTTTAGGGCAAATTATGAATGCGTAAAGGTACCAAAATAGCGGGTCTTGAGCTTGAGAGAAAAGGCAAATACTTACTCACTTCTGATCCAATATCCTGTGGTGTCCTAGAAAAGTACACACATAGAGGAGCAGAAATGAACAACAAGAAAGAAACGAAACAGTCGGGAGACACCTCTCGAAAGACCCAAAAAACGGGTCTGAAACAGAAGAGCTACGATGACAAGTTTAAATTAAAAGTCTTGCGCGAAATGGTATGTACGGGCGAGACACTTGCGTCCCTAAGTAAGCGTCACGATGTGCCGATTACAACCATATCCCGCTGGATCAGTACCTTTGGGATCACAAGCCCAAAACGAATCAGAGAGCAGGTTATGAGTAAGAATATCAGCGACATCGAGCGTAAGCTTATAGAGAAAGAGCGTGAGTGTGAGGAACTTAAGGTAAGGCTTCGAGAGGCGCAAATCGAGTGCGAGATCAAAAAAGCGTCCTTGGACTACCTGTCCTCCAAGTATCACATTGATCTAAAAAAAAAGATCGATTTAGACTAGTGGACGAGATGAAAGATAAGAACATCAGCGGTCGCTCAATCGGTGTAAGCAAGTGTTGCAAACACCTCTGCGTCAGCAGAAAGGGCTACTACAATAGAGTAAGGGCTCAGGCTGCTCATCACACCCCGGAGGGCTACGATGAGTCCACCAAGGCGAGCGCAGTACTCTACTTTTGCCGACGACAGCGAGAGAAGTTGCCCCGGGCGGGTGTGGCCGTGCTCCACAAGCTGTCAAATGAATACTTCCGTGACATCTTCTCAGTGGGGCGAGACTGGCTGTCCAAGCTTCTGGATGCCAACAATATGCTCTTAAGGGAGCCCAAGAAGAAGCGCCCCCCTCGGACGACAAGAGGGGTTGTAAATCATGGCTTTGAGGATCATGTCAATACGACCCCAAAGTACATAGCACCAGACAATTGCCGTCTCTTAGTCTCCGACATCACCTACGTAAAGACGTCAGAAGGCTTTGTCTATCTGTCTCTTACGATGGATGCCTACAGCAGGATCATCACCGGATTTGACCTCCGCAAGACCCTCTCAACAGAAGGACCCCTCAATGCTCTAAAGCAGTCCATACACTTCTTTACAAAGCACGGATATCCACTCGCAGGACTGATCTTCCATAGTGACCGCGGATGTCAGTATATCTCAAAGGAAATGACCGAGTTAGAAGCGAAGTATGGTATCATAACCAGCGTCACCCAGACCGGAGATCCTCTCCATAATGCCATGGCAGAGCGGCTGAATGGAACACTGAAGAACGATTTCCTGTACGAAACCGAACTGCTTGACTTTAAGCAAGCTAAGTCTGCTGTAAAGAAAAGCGTTATGGTCTATAACACGGCACGTCCCCATCGGGCAATAGGGATGAAAACACCTATGCAAATGCTACTGCCCGACTACCCTAATCCCCTATTATCCAAGGGGAAGGAGGCGAGAGAGGCCCCTCACCCCCAAAGAGGGGGTGGGGGTGGGGCCTCTCCCGCCTCCAACGGAGAAGTCCTGCGACCATGAAGGACTTGCAAAATAAGTGTGTGCTCATTAGTAATAAATGGGTATATTTGTATACGAGTTGACACCTAACCCATTCCGGGTGTGTACACTCTCAGGTCTTAATCCGATGACCGGTATACAGTCCTAGAAATATTCAATCAACTGTGTACTTTTTTCAGGAATCGCATATCCTCAGAGTGCGATCTAATACCGGTATTAGATCGTAGCTTTACCGGTATTAGATGCGACTAATACCGGTATTAGATTTGTCCTCTCTTGTATCGCACAAAAAAAAGACCCACAGGCGGAAACCTATGGGTCTTTTGACTAAAGGGATGACCTGAAGTTAAATCACCTCAGATCCCTCTCTGTGGGAAAAGGCGGACTATCACACCTCCTCGAAGTCAGCATCCTTGACGTCTCCCTCACCGGAGTTGTCTGAGGAGTTGCCTCCGGCAGTGGGGCCTGAGGTGGTCTGCTGACCAGCTCCCGAAGCACCCTGCTGAGCATCAGCGCCCTGCTGGCCGTACATCTGAGCTGAGAGGCCTTGGAAGATCGTATTCAGCTCCTCCATTGCTGAGTCAATACCGGCAATGTCCTGAGCCTTGTGTGCCTCCTTGAGCTTACTGAGTGCAGCTTCAATCTTGGACTTCTCATCTGCGGGGATCTTGTCACCGAGATCCTTGAGCTGGTTCTCAGTCTGGAAGATCACACTGTCGGCCTGATTGAGCTTGTCAATCTTCTCCTTCTCCTTCTTATCGTTATCGGCATTAGCCTCTGCCTCTGCCTTCATACGATCGATCTCCTCCTGAGAGAGACCACTGGAGGCCTCAATACGGATCTTCTGCTCCTTGCCGGTCCCCTTGTCGCGAGCGGACACGTTGACGATGCCATTGGCATCGATGTCAAAGGTCACCTCGATCTGAGGTACGCCACGCTTGGCAGGGAGGATGCCATCGAGATTGAATTTTCCGAGCGACTTATTGTCCTTCGCCATGGGGCGCTCACCCTGGAGCACGTGGATCTCCACGGAGGGCTGATTGTCAGCTGCGGTGGTGAAGACCTGAGACTTCTTGGTCGGAATGGTGGTATTGGCATCGATCAGCCGAGTCATCACACCGCCCATAGTCTCGATACCGAGAGAGAGTGGAGTGACATCGAGGAGGAGGACATCCTTCACGTCTCCGCTGAGTACGCCACCCTGGATAGCCGCACCGAGTGCAACGACCTCATCGGGGTTGACTCCCTTGGAAGGATCCTGGCCGAAGAGCTTCTTCACCAGATCCTGGATAGCAGGGATACGGGTCGATCCACCCACGAGGATTACATCGTTAATGTCCGAGGCAGAGAGACCTGCGTCTGCCAGTGCCTTATTCACCGGCTCAATGCATCGCTGGATGATATTGTGGCAGAGTTGCTCAAACTGAGCTCTCGTCAGGGTCTTCACCAAGTGCTTTGGTACATTATCCACAGAGGTAATGTAGGGGAGGTTGATCTCCGTCGAGGTGGTGCTGGAGAGCTCAATCTTTGCCTTCTCAGCAGCGTCCTTGAGGCGCTGCAGAGCCATCGGGTCCTTGCGGAGATCGACATTCTCAGTGCTGAGGAAGTCATCGGCCAGCCAATCCATGATGGCGTGATCAAAGTCGTCACCACCAAGGTGGGTGTCTCCATTGGTACTCTTTACCTCAAAGACCCCATCGCCCAGCTCAAGGATAGAGATATCAAACGTACCGCCACCTAAGTCAAAGACGGCAATATTCATATCCTTGTTGCTCTTGTCGAGGCCATAGGCGAGGGCAGCGGCAGTAGGCTCATTGACGATACGACGCACGTTGAGTCCCGCGATCTCACCGGCCTCCTTGGTGGCTTGGCGCTGAGAGTCACTGAAGTAAGCGGGTACAGTGATCACCGCCTCCGTCACTGCCTCACCGAGGTAGTCCTCCGCTGTCTGCTTCATCTTCTGGAGGATCATGGCGGAGATCTCCTGAGGCGTGTACATCTGACCATTAATGTCTACCTGTGGCAGGTCATTACCACTCGCCACGACCTTGTAGGGCATGCGAGACGCCTCCTTCTCTATCTGAGAGTATCTCTCTCCCATAAAGCGCTTGATAGAGTAGACTGTATTTTGAGGATTGGTGATTGCCTGACGTTTTGCAGGGTCTCCCACCTTGCGCTCACCACCATCCACAAAGGCGACCACACTCGGGGTGGTCCTTTTGCCCTCGCTATTTGTAATCACGACGGGCTCCTTATTCTCGAGTACAGCCACACAGGAGTTAGTTGTACCTAAGTCGATTCCGATAATCTTTCCCATTGTATCTTATATATGAAATTAGTTTGTTGTCTATGTGTTAGTGTCGTCCTCTCGTGATGAGAGGTCTGCACCCTCATATGTACAAACCCTATGCCAAGTCTGTCTCTAAGTAACTGATGGCGGTACAATGTGTCACATCGGGAGGCGTTTCATAGTCGCATAAGACAGGTATGATACAAGATATGGCGGGTGTCGGACCACTTGGTCTGACACCCGCCATAAGCTTAAGCGCAGAGAGGAGTATTCCCCTCCGCTATCTCAAGAGGATCCGGATCACTTCTTGAGGTCGAGCCCGGAGCCGGCCTTGAACTTTACAGACTTGCGAGCAGCGATGTGCATCTTCTTGCCGGTCTGAGGGTTGATGCCGGTACGAGCAGCACGCTCGCTGGTAGAGAATGTGCCAAAGCCGATAATGGTCACCTTCTCGTCCTTCTTCATAGCCTCTGCGATAACGTCGCAAAAAGCATTGACAGCCTTCTTGGCGTCTGCCTTGGTGAGCTCGGCCTTCTGGGCAACTGCCTCAATGAATTCGGTCTTGTTCATGGTAATGTAATATGGTTATTAAACGTGTAAAAAATAATGATGCTAAGGTGTGTAGTAGAGACCCCAACTGCTAACGCACTCAATGTGACATCCCTTCTACATGCTCAAATGTAGGAACTTTTATTGAAATACAATATAATTCGTCACAAAAAGGGCGTTGAAATCGCTTTTTCATCGCACTTATAAGTCCTTCTATGCCATTTTGTGTGATGAAGATGACAATATCGGACTTTGCTATCTGCATATACGTCTGCTGATAAGCCCTGCAATAGCCCGCTACGGCACCTATATGAGGACGAATAGTCTATTGCAGGGTTATTGGTAGAGCGCTGGATTGTGGTTCCAGATGTCGAGAGTTCGAACCTCTTTGGGCACCCTACGGAGACTTTACATTCGTTTGTAGAGTCTCTTTTTTTTTGCTTTTGACATAATAGAAGAGTGGCAGCGTCTCGGAATGAGGCGCTGCCGCTCTTCTTTACACTGTAGCTCCTTACTTCTTGGCGGAGTCTACCCTCTGGATGAGGTCATCAATGGCTGCCTTGAGCTGAAGGTCATTATCAGTCAGGAAGTCCTCGGGAGAGTTGTAGACTGTGATCTCAGGGTAGATCGCTCTATTCTCTCGGGGAAGATTGTCCGTCCCGGTCATCGTCACCTGTGGGATGCCGAAGACGAGGTCCTCATTGACCTGCGTCTCCCACCATACGGCAGTCATGGTACCGGCCACGGGGGTGCCGACCAGCTTGCCAAGCTTGAGGGTCTGGTAGGTCCACGGGGTGCCGTATGCATCGGAGTAATTGTCCTCACTCACCAGCATATTGGACGGCTTGTACCACTGCATGAAGGGCTCGGAGCCGATATACTGACCTCTCGGCTGGAAGCGTGCATACTCCTTGCCACTAAGTAGGATTGCTACATCATTGTGTAGCCAGCCGCCACCATTGTGGCGCGTATCCACAACGATCGCATCGCAGCCTCGGTACTTGCCGAGCATCTTGCTGAATACCCGACGGAAGGATTCGCTATCCATTCCCTCGATGTGGACATAGCCGACACGACCATTGCTCCACTTCTCGGTGAGAGCTGCCCGGCGGTCCACCCAGCGGTCGTAGAGGAGAGATGACTCCTTACCGAGTGAGATGGGAACGACAGACTCCTCAACCTCCTTGCCGCTCTCGTCCCTGAGGGTCACGACCGTGCGCTGTCCGGTGAGACCATTCAGGTAATGCTCGATCGGGAGGTCCTTGGAGATGGTGGTGCCATTGATCTTGAGGACGATGACGCCCGGTTTGGCAATCGACTTGGCGCGGTCGAAGGGACCGCCGACGATCACCTCGGTGATCTTGGCTCCCTCGCCTTCGTAGCTGTCGTCGTAGAAGAGCCCGAGTGAGGCGGTCCGAACAGTGGACGCACCACCGAAGTAACGCATACCGGTGTGGGAGCCATTGAGCTCTCCGAGGAGCTCGCTACAGAGCTCGGCAAAGTCGTAGTTGTTATTGATGAAGGGCAGGATCTCACGATAGCTGTCGGAGTAGCCCTTCCAGTCCACACCATGGAGATTGGCGTCGTAGAACTTATTCTCTACCTGCCTAACCATATGGTCGTAGATGTATGCCCGCTCCTTAGCAGGTGAGTACTCAAAGCGTGCAGAGTAGGTGAGGGGAGTGATGTCCCTGCCCTCGATCTTCTTGAAGCCATTGTAGCCAAAGAGGTAGAGGGTCTTCCCATCCTTGCTCATCTCAAGAGAGCCACCGCCGGTATCGCCAACAATCTCCTTAGTCTCTTTCTCAGCGAGGTCGAGGCAGTAAAGGTTGGTCGTGCCATCAAAGGAGGCGAGGTAGTAGAACTTGTCCCCCTCCGGCGTTACAGCGAAGTCAGACTGAGAGCCACTCGTACGGGTGATGCGGACGATACGCTTGTCGCGATTGGAGAAGTCGAAGACGAGAGGCTTCACCTTGTCCTCGTCCTTGCTCTTCTTGTCCTTCTTTCCCTTTTTCTTCTTGTCCTTGTCGCTCTTGTCTGCGCTCTCCTTTTTCTCATCCTTGTCTTTCAGGAGCACCTCGCGCTCCTCCTTATCAAGGAGGAAGCGGTCGTATGCATCCTGATCAAGGAACATCAGGTAGATATCCGTCTGAGAGCCCCAGGAGCCGTGGCTACGGTAGCCGGCGTAGTCGCAATAGTAGGCGATCGCTTTTCCATCAAGGACAAAGCGGGCACCGATGGCATTGTATCCGGTCTCTGTGAGATTGACTAGCTCACCAGTACCATCCGCCTTGACGAGAGCCACGTCGGCATTATTCCAGCCACCATTGCCCATAAAGTTGGTCAGGATATACCTTGAGTCGGGACTCCAGGTAAACCACTGGTCTCCATCAGAGTAGGAGTAGTTGTACTTCTTATTCAGCACCTCGGTGCTCTTGCCACTGGCAAGGTCAAGACAATAGACTGCAGCGCGATCCCTTAGGTAGGCGATCTTCTTCCCATCGGGGCTAAAGACCGGCTGGAATGCGGGTACCCCCTTCTCGTGAGTCAGCTTCTTCTCCTCCAGCTCGGTAGCGTAGGTGAAGGTCTTCTCGTCAGAGCGCTTGATGGTGGTCTGATAGAGGTTCCACTGATCCTCACGCTCTGAGGAGTAGACGAGGGTGCGTCCATCGGGGCTGAAAGTCAGGTCTCGCTCCTGCTCAGGGGTATTGGTGATCCGCTTCGTGGTGCCGTACTCAATATTGGCAACGTAGACATCGCCATGGACGATGAAAGCGTACTCCTTGTCATTGGGAGAGAGCTTTGCCTCTGAAGCCCCGCTCCGGTATGCCACATAGAGCTTCTCCTGCTTGCTGTTGTCGGCAATCACCCGCACAGGGAGCTGCTTCGCCTCTCCCCCCTTAGGCATATAGTAGAGCCGACCATTCCAGGAGAAGGCGATGTTGCCACTATTGTCCATAGAGAGATTGCGGACCGGGTGCTTCTTAAAGTTGGTCAGCTGAGTGGGGTGGGTCGGGTCAGCGAGAGTGGCGCGGTAGACATTGAAGTTACCATCCCGCTCGCTCAGGAAGAGGAAAGCCTCCTCACCCGGGAGCCAGATGGCATTGCGGTCCTCACCCTCAAAGGCCGTGATCTTGGCATACTTGCCCATACTGCCATCCGGAGTCCACATCCATATATCTCTGGCGACGGGGGACTTGTGATGCTTCCGCAGAGGATCCTCGTACCCCTTGAAATCGGTAAAGAGGATGCGTCCGTCCGTGCGATTGATCGACGGCATCTTCATCGTAAAGGGGGAGAAGAGGTGCGGACGCCCTCCGGTGGTCTTGATCCGGTAGACTTGAGAGAAGGAGCCACCGGGGAAGATACCCGACTCTTTAGTGGTGCGATAGCCGCACTCGTAGAGGATGGTCTCGTTGTCTAAGAAGGCGACCGGCGTCTGTGTCTTGCCATTGATGTAAGTCAGCTTCCTTGCCTGACCGCCCTGACGGGAGGTGAGATAGACGTGGAAGGTGCCGAACTCCCGGTCAGACGAGAAGGCGATGCTCTGTCCATCCGGGCTCCAGACCGGCGCCGTGTCGTATGCAGGATTGGATGTAATCTGTGTGGCGATGCCACCGCTCACCGGTACGGTGAAAATATCCCCTTGATAGGTAAAGGCAACCACCTTTCCATCGGGGCTGAGGGCGGTGTTCCTAATCCATCCCGCATCCTCCGCCTGTCCCAGGGCGGCAAGGGGGGCTGCCAGTGTCAGGAGGGACACTGCAAGCAGCTTCATGGTTTTGTCCATAAATGTTGGAGTAATATTGAGTGTAATAAAAGTAGTCAGATCGTTTATCAGATCACGTAGATGAGCTCGCAGAAAAATCCTACCAGCACAGGCACCAGGATATTAGTCACTATGCCGTGGAAGATAGAGGGGATCGTGTAGCTGGCACCTACAGACTTCTGCACTACAGGGAGACAGACGTCGGCGCTATTGGCTCCGCAGAGAGAGATCGATGCCATAGGCCCGATCTTATTCCCTATGAGTGGGACCATCAGGAGGGCGGTCGCCTCTCGTATGATATTTGAGATCAAGGCGACAGTCGCAAGCGAGGCCGCTCCATAGGATCCAATGATGATACTCGAGAGAGAGGCATCTTGAGCATAAGCTTCACTTTCTCCATATCGGTACCTAAGTTTAGCCCGATGACGAAGAGGAGGATGTAGATCACAAACATTGAGGTCCGTGAGTCAAGTAGGATTGCGGGGACGTTGTCTCCCATAAAGTATCCTACAAGTCCGCCGCCGATGAGGCAGGCAAAGATGATCAGACTGTCTTTCATTGCTTATGTGATGGCTGATTTTTCTTTTCCATATACTTCCCGATAAATCGCCACATACCCCATCCGAGTAGGACGCTGCAGACCACTGCCCCGATCGTGAGCAAGAGAGCTGAGATACCGATCTGACCGAGAGAATTGATCGCATCGTGGTCGCTGCCGATCTCAATGCCGAGCAGGAAGAGAAGGATGCAGATGATGACAGATGAGAGCCAAGAGGGGACTGTGAGCCTCTTGGATCGTCGGTTGATCAGCGCCCCGATGAGCATGCCGACCGCAAATGAAGCAACGATAATGATCGTGTCCATATCATTACAAGTAAAGTGTGTAATACCCTTTTGCAGCACCATCTCCGAGCCCGGGGAGAGGGGTAAGCGACGGCACGCCTAAGGATGCACGCGTAAATGTGCTTATGAGCTACGCGACTGAGCTATTCTAAATTAAAGGTTGCAAAGAGCTTTATACCCTTTGCGACGGTCAAATGTACTAAAAGAAACGAAAAACTACCGCTTGTGCAGGATGCTATTGAGTACACGGACAGAGGAGACGAGGGTCCCCATCTCTGTGTAAATCTCCACATCCCAGAGGTGAGTTGAGCGTCCGCGGTGGATGATCTTAGCCTTGGCCGTCAGTGTATTGCCGAGCCGTGCGGAGTGCACGTGGCTACCGCTCACCTGCATTCCCACCATCGTCTCATCCTGGCTCAGCAGGTAGACCGACCCATAACCGGCTATTGTCTCAGCGAGAGCGAGGGAGGCACCGCCATGGAGGATCCCCATAGGTTGGCAGGTGCGGCGGTCGACCGGCATCGTACACTCCACGTAGCCCTCCTCAAGGAGCGTACACTTCATCCCGAGTGTCTCCATAAGGGTATCCTTCTGCATCGCATTGATGAAGTCCACCTCAGGATGCGCAGCGGACTGCTCCGGGTGCAGCACATATTTATTAAGTAGGTGCTGGATCCCCTCCTCCATATTGGAGGTGGTGACGTAGTCGGCCACCTGCTTGACCATCTCATTGGCATTAGCCATCGCCACTCCCAGTCCGGCAGCCTGGAGCATCGGGATGTCGTTATTGGCATCGCCGACGGCGATCACTTGGCTTCGCTCGATCCCCATCTCGGACATGAGGAAGCTGAGCGCCTTTCCTTTGTCCACATAGGGACTCATCACCTCGATGAAGATCGGGCCGGAGAGGATCGCATTAAGCTTTCCACTAAATCGCTCCTGCAGTTCGATAGCCAGCTTGCCGATCACCTCCGGGTCACCGGCAATACCACACTTGTAGGGGTCTCTTACGAGTGCATCCTTGAGGTTGGGCACCTGGCGTATCGGCATCCCATTGTCTATCTGGCTCTCTTGGCGGACGTAGTGGCTATCAGCATCCTCAGTGATGATCTCGTGGCGGGTGTAGGTCATCATCGTCACGGGGTACCCCTTGAGGAAGTCGTAGAGCTCACCGACCGTCTCTCGTGAGATGGTCGATCGGGTGAGGACATCGTTGTCGATGCACGAGGTGATCTTGGCACCATTGTAGGAGATGATATACCCCCCATACTTCGCAAGCTGGAGCTGATCTGCAATATGCTCGCAACCAAAGGTCGGTCTCCCCGACACTAAGGCGACGGTCATGCCCATCTCGAGGATCTCTCGGATGGCATTGGCAGTAGCGGGGGTGATCTGCTTGTCATCCGTTACTAATGTACCATCGAGGTCAACGGCGAAGAGAAGGTACTTCAGAGGATCGCTCGTAGAGCTATACTTGGGGTTAAGTATGCGGGGTGTCTTGGCCGATACTGGCATAGGTTATGTGTGATTTATAGTGATAGTATATTGAGTACTCGGTAGTCCTCCTCGCTGATCTTCTTGGCGCCCTTGATGGCACTGGAGAAGGGGATGTAGACGACCCTGTTGTCTCGGATCCCAACCATAATATTGCGCTGTCCATCGAGGAGTGCATCGACAGCAGCGACACCTAAGCGACTGGCCAAGATACGGTCGCCTGCGACTGGGCTACCACCGCGCTGGATGTGACCCAGGATTACAGCCCGAGCCTCCCACTGAGGGTGTGACTCGTGGATCCTCTCGATTAGTGCCTGTGCGCCTCCGGTGGCGGGACTCTCAGCCACAAGGACGATGGCAGAGTTCTTAGTCTTTCGGAAACCATTCTCGACCATCCAGTTCATCTGATCCATTGAGCTCTTAAACTCGGGTATCACAGCAACCTCGGCACCACTGGCAATGGCTCCATTGAGTGCCAGAAATCCCGCATCACGTCCCATCACCTCCACGATGAAGAGGCGGTTGTGCGAGCTGGCTGTGTCGCGCAGCTTGTCGACTGCGTCCATGATCGTATTGAGGGCTGTGGCGTAGCCTATCGTCTGGTCGGTCCCACCGAGGTCGTTGTCGATTGTCCCGGGGATGCCTACGATGGGGTAATTGTGGTCACTGGCAAACTTCCGGGCGCCACTCAGGGAGCCATCGCCACCGATCACCACCAGAGCGTCTATCCCGTGCTTGACAAGATTGTCGTATGCTAGCTGACTCCCCTCCTCAGTCATAAATTCCTTGCAGCGTGCGGTCTTCAGGAAGGTGCCTCCCCTCTGGATAATGTTACTGACATCCTCAGTGGCGAGCTCTTTGATCTCATCGTCAATGAGCCCCTTATATCCCCGGTAGATACCATACACCTTGATCCCATTGTAGATGGCGGTACGCGTTACCGCACGGATGGCGGGATTCATCCCCGGTGCATCGCCTCCGGAGGTAAGCACCCCGATGGCCTTGATATTACCTGTGGCTGTAATCAAATTGTCCATATTACTCCTATAAAATAATTCTAATGACAAATGTAATCAGAAGTGGCCAATAAAGTGGTCTTTCCGTGGCACGACCTGAGGTTAAGTTCATCAGGAGACCGATTGCTCCGGCTCATACCATATCCTGTAAGACGCTCGATTACTTTTCCCTACCTACGGAGTACAAAAAAGGCTGCCGACCATTGAGGGTCGGCAGCCTTTTCAGACTTATATGTACTGAGCCGACTTTAGGCTCAGTGGGGGGGCAGTGTTACATCCCCTGAGGCATACCTGCGGCAGGATTCATGGCAGGCTCATCCTCCTTGATGTCGGTGATCACACACTCGGTGGTGAGGAACATGCCTGCGATGGAGGCAGCATTCTCAAGAGCGACACGCGACACCTTGGTCGGGTCGATGACACCGGACTCACGGAGGTTCTCGAAGCGATCCTCGCGTGCATTGTATCCAAAGTCACCCTCCGACTCGCGGACTTTCTGTACCACTACGGCACCCTCCTTGCCAGCGTTGGCAACGATCTGACGCAGTGGCTCCTCAATAGCGCGGCAGATGATATCGATTCCTGTCTGCTCATCGTCATTGGCGCCCTTGAGACCCTCGAGAGCCTTCTGTGCACGAATGTAGGCAACGCCACCACCGGGGACAGTTCCCTCCTCAATGGCTGCTCGAGTGGCGCTCAGAGCGTCATCGACGCGATCCTTCTTCTCCTTCATCTCCACCTCACTGGGGGCGCTGACATAGAGGACTGCTACTCCACCGGCGAGCTTGGCGAGACGCTCCTGGAGCTTCTCACGGTCGTAGTCAGAGGTGGTAGCCTCGATCTGATTGCGGAGCTGGCTGACACGATTGGCGAGAGCATCCTTGTCTCCCTTGCCACCTACAATAGTGGTGTGGTCCTTGTCCACGCTGATCTTCTCGGCACTTCCGAGCATATCTGCGGTAGCGTTCTCAAGCTTGAGACCGACCTCCTCGCTCACCACAGTTGCACCGGTGAGGATGGCGATATCCTCAAGCATCTGCTTACGCCGGTCACCGTAGCCGGGAGCCTTGACAGCGGCGATCTGGAGGATGCCACGGAGCTTATTCACCACGAGGGTGGCGAGTGCCTCGCTCTCAACGTCCTCAGCAATGATCAGGAGTGGACGACCGCTCTGAGACACCTTCTCGAGGATGGGGAGGATGTCCTTGATGTTGCTGATCTTCTTGTCGTAGATCAGGATGTAGGGGTTGTCAAACTCCGTCAGCATCTTGTCCGTGTCGGTCACGAAGTATGGGGAGATGTAGCCCTTGTCGAATTGCATTCCCTCAACGACATCAACATAAGTCTCCATACCCTTAGCCTCCTCAACGGTGATGACACCCTCCTTCTTTACCTTTCCGAAGGCCTCAGCGATCAGCTTGCCGATCTCCTCGTCTCCATTGGCAGAGAGTGTGGCGACATACTCGACTTTCTTCAGGTCGGTACCCACCTCCACGCTCTGCTTCTTCAGATCCTCGACGATGACCTTGACGGCCTTATCGATACCTCTCTTGATCTCCAGAGGGGCAGCACCGGCGGCAACGTTCTTGAGTCCGACGCTGATGATGCTCTGAGCGAGAACGGTAGCGGTGGTGGTCCCGTCTCCGGCGTCGTCATTGGTCTTAGAGGCTACCTCCTTGACCAGCTGGGCTCCCATATTCTCATACGGATCCTCCAGCTCGATCTCCTTGGCTAGTCTTAACCGCATCGGAGAGCTTGTCGACACCATCCTTCAGGAGGGTCCTTGCCTCAGTGCTGTACTTGATTTGCTTAGCCATATAGTGTTGTGATTTGATTCTTTTTGATGTTTCTACTTACGATTGATTACTCAATGATGCCGAGCACATCGCTCTGGCGCATGATGAGGTACTTAGTGTCTCCATCCTCTACCTCGGTACCTGCGTACTTGCCATAAAGGACGTGATCTCCCTCCTTAAGCACCATTTTCTCATCCTTAGTGCCCTCACCTACGGCGATGACTTTGCCGCGGACCGGCTTCTTCTCGGATGAGTCAGGGATGACGATGCCTGATGCAGTAGTCTTCTCTGCCTCTGCGGGCTCAATGAGGACTCTATCTGCTAACGGTTTGATATTCATAATTGAGTTGCTGAATAATGATTGATATTGTCTTTACTTTCACTATTGACTTAGGGAAAAGTGTGCCAAGTCCCACCTGACAAGTCTGCCCGTGACAAAATGACGCTCCACTTGTGACTTCTCTGTCATTACTCACCTACTGAGAGGAGGCTGGTGGCAACTCGGTGCCGGCAGGGTGGGGCGCACTCTGTCTATCCCTCTCCGGGAGCGGGAAAGCCCTGATACTTAGGGATGAGTATTTTGTCGCAAACCATAAATCACGTACCTTTGCGCCGCTTAGTGCGATGGACAACAGCGGTTGTCCTCTCCAAAAGGTTCCGAGACACGGACGCCTGATCGCATTGCCGGCCCGTGAGGGTATGTGGCGACTCAGGATATCTATTCACTAAACATTTTGATATGAGATTCAGA
>QWCB01001462.1_pt1 | contig 22505 bp, 12 predicted proteins | sample 1972511 | NCBI WGS metagenome assembly QWCB01 (sample SAMN09866719, study PRJNA288562) | Human gut metagenome isolate term5_stool, whole genome shotgun sequencing... | isolation source: gut | host: Homo sapiens | place: USA: California | reverse complement strand
CGTCGCGTTGGCAAAACTGTTCTGCGGGTCTTGGGTCCCGCCAAGGGCTTCGGTCGAGTATGTCACTACAATAGACTTCACATAAAGGGCTTTCTTTGCTTTTGCTTGCTCAAGCCTCACGACAATTTGCCCGGTTGCCCCACCATCGTCGTTTCCAAATGTGTACGGAGCATTCGAATCTGTAAGACTTTGTTCGCTGCCAAAGGCGACCCCACCAACAGTGACATGTATCTTTGCCGTTGTACCAGAATTGCCGGCGGCATTGACAACTATACTCTTTATGGTCCCAGTGATGTCAGAAGTGGTCAGTTGTAAATAACTAACCGCCTTCTGACCTGTTCCATAATGGATACCCCTGGAAGGGTCATATTGGGATTCCGCAGCATCGGAAGTCACAGCCCACTTCACACCATCTTTAGCCTCGCCACTGCCATTGCAGTTGCGAGTGAAAGCCAGCGTGCTTTTCTTTTCCTCCGCATTGGCGCCGCCAACGAAGAGAGCCATCAGGAAGACAAGAATAGTCTTTAAGAAATAATTTTGCCTCATATTAGTATTATATTAATAATGTTACCACAAATATCTTCTTTTGGCAAAGTTATTAAATTTTCTCTAATTGTTCAAGTAATTAAGCTGTCAGCATATAATATATATTGTAATTTAACCCAAATCGGTCATTAGGATTTCTCTGTGTCGTACGGCAAAGAGAAATCCTTTAATTTTTCCCATATAGACAAGAATGATTGTCGTGTTTTTAGTGACCTGGCTAAATATAGTATATGCTTGTCTTTTGTCCTCCCCAGATAGGCTGGTGTCGATATTAACTCGTATCGGATAGTCTTCAGGAATTTCTTCTTGTTGGAATTGATCAGCGCATGTCTGAACAACGACATGAAGTTGTATGCCATTACAATGAAACTCCCACATGCCTCTGTTGCCCAGAAGTTATTTGTGACAAAATCATCAATCGGGAAATCATTCTTCAGTTCCTTTATCCTATTCTCAGAATCCGCCCTTCCGCGATATGAGTCATATACGATTTTGGCCGGCAGTTCAAGGTCTGTTACAAAGCAACTGTATCGGTATTTTCCGAAATCTTGCTCATCCTCGAAAAGCTCCAGTTGCTTGATTTGCTTTCCTGCAGCTTTAGGGCGCTTTTCTATTTCTTGCCTGACCATCACAATACGTCTTGCCTTCTCCCAACCATTTGCCTGATAGGTGGTTTCGGATATTTCCAATCCTTCTGTCAACTCTATCCATTTGCGCTCATGTGTAAGACTGTACTTTATGCGATTATTGAAACGGCAGGCTATGATGTAGCGTAACTCTTTGTCTTCCAGATAGTCAAGTGTTTCCCTCGCAAAGAATCCACTATCCATGCGGACAAGTCCGACACGTTTGCCCTCAAGTCTTGAGAGTGTATCCTCAAGAAATGACAGATAATTGGTACTTGCAGATGTGTTGTCTGGACGTAGCCAGTAATTTGCTGTCATCCTCACATCGGAAACGAATGCAAGGAGAGGATGATGCGAGAGTCGTCCGGGACGCTTGGGGTTGTATCCTTTGGCTGCCCCCTCCTGGTTTCCCTCACGGACCATCACGGTTGAATCGAAGTCCAAGGTGTAATTGTCGAACTTCAACTCTGAGAAAAACCAACGGAACAAATTTCCGAAAACACGTTGGTTGACAGCTTGGGAGAATTTGTTTAGATAGCGCTGGTATGCACGATGGTCAGCTCCGCGTTTCCACCCAAGCAGGTCACACAGTGCAGCGTCATAACGCACCACGTCAAGATGGCCAAAACAACTTGCACCACACCACACACCTGCAAATAATCCCAATATTAACTGGATTGGTCTGCAGCCACGGTTAGATCCTTGAAGTGGAATACCACTTTGCATAATATGCTCTTCAAAATGGCATTTTTCAAGCATTTTGAAGAACAGGGAAAGCCCACCAAAAGGTGTTATTTCCTTATTTACGAACTTTATGTCACAGTTTCGCATCGGAGTATATGTTTTTTGTGGTAAAGTTAGTAAATATTTATGAATCAGGCATATACAAAGCCGTTTTTCTAATGGCGGTCATTAGAAAATGACAAAAAGTTTTTTCTAATGACCGATTTGGGTTTAATCCCGTGAGGTATTCCATTCTTTGTTCGTGGAGCCTTTTCATCTCCCTTAACTGCTCATCACTATGTTTGTCTTTCCCCTCGTGGTCTATATAATGGTGACATTCAGGGCATAACAGCATTATATTGGAAATATGATTTCTCTCCTCTATAGGTAATGGAGAATCACCTCTTGGGCCATCCTTGGAAGCCCCAATAATATGTGCCATATTTGAGATGTTGCATGGGTCATAAGTGACTCCATGCAAGTAAAGTGGTTTCTGACAACCACGGAATTCACAACGACCTGCCGCCCGCCACCATAGCTCGGCACTCGTCTTAGAATCTATTTTCAGTCTTTTGTTTGCCATATATGTTCTATAGTGCAAAAGTAATGCTAAATTTGCGAAATAACATTGGATATTGAGCTAAAACGCAAATAAAAGTGTCAAAAAGGCAGAATACTTTATAAATAATGGCGTATTTGCAAAATAAAAACATATCTTTGCCGTTATTAAAAAAGAAAGATTAAGATACAATGGAAAAAGAGAACAAAGACATCAATCGGATAAAAGTAGTTTTAGCAGAGCAGAAACGCACTGGCAAATGGCTTGCCGAACAGTTAGGGAAAGACCCAGCTACTGTTTCAAAGTGGTGTACAAACAATGCACAGCCAGGTCTTGAAACGTTAACCGAAATAGCAAGGATTTTGGGCGTAGATATAAAGGAGCTGCTTAATTCAACAAAAGGTGATGTTGTATATATTCCTATGGTCAAATAAGGATAGTTGTTCACGAAGTTTAAGGTAGGATTGAGAAAGGCTTAATTAAACTTGGACAAACTTGGATGACGAGAGTCCATCCAGAATTCTAAAAAATGAAGTGAATTTGTAAATTTCAAATTCAAGAAGAATATGGCAGACGAGATAAAAGACGAGATAGTTCTTAATGATGATGAACTGATATGCGTCCTTACAGGTGAAAAGAAAAAGGCAAATGCCAAAGAGCAGATGCTACAGTCGGTTATACTCCAGATGAATGAGGAGTATGGTTTTGAGATGAGTGACATGAAACGTGACTATGCCTTCTCATATCAAGATGATGAGGACAAGAAGAGACGTGTCACCGTTGATCTTGCCATCTTCAGAGTTGGGGCAGCCAAGGAGCCAGAGAATCTGGAGCGTATCTGTATCGTTTGTGATTCTAAGGTTAAGGCTGGTGATATAAAGAAAGGTGTTGAGGGTGCTTTGAACCATGCTCTTAGGGCTTCGTCTTGCGATTTCGGACTTTGGACAAATGGCGATGAACTTCACTTCAGCCAAAGAATAGAGGATGCTGTAGGCAATGAACGAATTGTTGACATTGCTGATTTTCCTGGTATTGATGAATCCATTGATGACATGGAGCGCATGGGTGACCGTGCTCAACCTCGCAAGCCTGCCAATGACTCCTTGATACGTACCTTCAAACGCTGCCATGACTATATCTACGGCAATGAGGGGCGAAAGAAGGATGCCTTTTGGGAACTGCTGAATCTTATCTTCTGTAAGATATATGACGAGAAACGCCGCTATCTGTGTGCCGAGCGTAATGAGACATATCATCGTCAATTCTGGGTTGGTGTAAAGGAACGTAACACTCCAAAAGGCCAAGCGGCAGTAGCAAAGCGAATCAAAGGCATCTTCAGACAACTAAAGACGGATGATATTTTCAAAGAAGTATTTGCTGGCAATGAGGAAATATCCCTTTCAGACTATGGTGTAGCATACGTTGCATCAGAGATTGCTAAATATTCATTCCTTGATGCCACTGTCGATGTAAAGGGTACCGCCTATGAGACGATTGTAAGTAACACCTTGAAACAGGAGGCAGGACAGTTCTTTACGCCACGCAACGTTATCAAATGTATGGTAGAGATTCTTAATCCTACTGTGAATTCACGTGTACTTGATCCTGCTTGTGGTTCTGGTGGTTTTATTGTAATGGTTCTTGACCATGTGCGTCGTCAGATAACCAAAGCCATGTACCCAGAGTTGGAAGGAGCCTTGCTTGAAGCCAAGGCCAATACAGATGCCGTGAATGACAAGGTACGCGAGTATGCAGAGAATATGATTTTTGGTTTTGACTTTGACCCGGACTTGAAGAAAGCAGCCAAGATGAACATGGTTATGGCTGGTGATGGTCATAGCAATATTTACAATATCAACTCACTCGAATATCCCAATGGAACATTGCCTGACATTCCCAAGGTTAGCGTGTCTGTAGCGAAGAGCGTAGAGAAGAAGGGCGATATGGCTGATTGCGACAGTGCTTATTCCATCGACAATGCAATGGGTAAGTTCGACTGCATCTTTACCAATCCCCCATTTGGTTCCAAGGTGGAAGTCGCTACCACAATAGCTGAGAAATACGAGTTAAAAGCTTTTACAGCTCCAGAGGTTCTGTTCATTGAACAATGCTATAACTTCTTGAAGCCGGGCGGCAAGATGGGTATTGTCCTCCCTGATGGCATTCTTGGGAATCCTAAGGCAGAATCAGTTCGCAAATGGATATTAGAACACTTTAAACTTTTAGCTAGTATAGATCTGCCTGTTGAAACATTTTTGCCACAAGTAGGTGTTCAAGCTTCATTACTTTTTCTACAGAAGAAGACTGCTATAGAAAGATTTATTGACCCGAAGAATGAAACATACGATGTGTTTATGGCAATTGCCGAGAGAGTAGGAAAAGATAGACGTGGGAATCAGATTTTCGAAAGGGATGATGAAGGAGCCGAATTAATTTTCAATGACCAAAAAGAGTGGGTTGTATTTAATAAAAGAGGAGAGTTGATCTCTAAAAAAAGGACAGAAAGAGTTAAACATATAGATGACGACTTACCCAAAATTTCAAAGAAGTATAAAGAATTTATAAAATCACAAAAAGAATGAAAACGGGATTTCTTAAATATAACGCAGGTTCTGTAACTGAATACAGACTCGACCCTTCACTTTTCCTTAGTGAGGGTATGAACGTCCGTAAAAAACTAGAGAAATGCCCGTATGAGCTTTCTAATCTGTCGGATATAACATCTGATATTTTTATTGGAAATATTTTTTCCAGGAATTGGGTTGCTGATAGTAAACACGGGATAACTTATTTGGCAGCTTCAGATACTGTGTTAGCCGATTTAGAGGTTGGTAGGTTTGTTTCAAATAAACAAGCAAATGATTTATCCTATTTAAAAGTTGAAAAGGGATGGATTCTTGTAACTTGTTCAGGAACATTAGGTAATACTGTATATGTCAATAAACACTATGTTGATAAATTGCTAACTCATGATTTGTTGAGAATCGTGCCCAACGATGAGAAGTTTAAAGGAGGGGCACTATATGCATTTTTGTCGGGCAAATTTGGCTATTATCAGATTACACAATCAAGATTTGGTGGAGTCGTCAAACACATAAATTCTGATCTGGCTGGAAATATTAGAGTTCCATTATTCCCTGTTGCATTACAAGTATCAGTGGATGAACTTATAAGAGAATGTTCTGCTTTACGTGAAAAAGCGACAGATTTATTAAAACATGCCCAAACTCTTTTAAAGGAATGTGTTGGGCTGAACGATTTAACTATAGATGATTATAACTATTTTGGTCAACATTCCTCCTCTCGAAAAGTTTCGTGTTTCACGCGTAGAATTGATGAAATAGGTATAGATACCATAAACGCCTTTAATCATTCCCAGCGAGTAAGAGAAAGAATTCTTAATGTTCTATTTTCTAAAAAGCACATTTTATTACGTGATGCTTTGGATGAAAATGGCATGTTTTCCTCTGGTGGTGTTGAAGTGAAGGAGTTAAAAGAGGGACATGGCATTATGCTCATCAATCAGTCAGATATTTTTAATACAGTAGTCAAAGGGAAATGGGTTGTTAATAAAAATAGGTACAAGAATGATTTACTTGAAGAAGGAGAAATCATTATTGCTAAAATTGGAACATTAGGGGAAAATGAATCTTTTTGCCGTTGCGTATACGTAGGGAAAGAACTTGGAGGGCAATTAGTTTCAAGTGCCTTTTACAGGATGAAAGCCAGTAAATTGGTTACACCTGGCTATCTATATACATGGCTTAGTTCCGATTATGGCTTTAGACTACTTAGGCATACTCAATACGGGACAAAACTGTGTTATCCTAATCCAGAATTGCTATATAAGTACCCAATACCCATTATAGAAATGGAAAAAATGAATGAAATTAATGATCTTGTTGTAGAAGTTCATAATCTGAGGTATGAAGCAATAGAAAAAGAAAAAGAAGCAATATCAATTTTAGAAGAAGAAATTGAGAAATGGAATAATTAACTAATTATCATATGTCAAAGGTTCACAAAGAAGAAATCATTTGCTCTAACTGTCAAGCCAAAGGTGAGTTTGACTTATGGGATTCAATGAACGTTGACCTTGACCTAGAGCTAAGGGAGAAGGTGTTTAACGACAAGGCATTTATCTACACATGCCCCAAGTGTGGCCATCAAAAAGGCATTCCATACGGAACGCTTTATCATGACATGACCCACCATTTCATGCTTTTCTTTGATTTCTTCAAACCAGATGACTATGATTACGAACCAGTGGACATTCCAAACCTACCTGGCAATGATAACTATATCTATCGCCATGTGACGGGTTTGTATCGCTTAAAAGAGAAAATTCTTATCCTGGAGAAAGGGCTTAACGACGTAGCCATTGAGCGCATGAAGTATATGCTTAAGCATATTGTGCATCCAGAATTAGCAGAAAAGGAAACGGAGTTGTTCTTTGGTGATGTAGTTTACAAAGACAAAGAACTCAATGATGATGGGGAAATGGTTCTTATCGCTCAGGACAAGGACAAAGAAACTTCTCATTGGTCTATGTCGATGAAGCTTTATTATGAGCATTGTTTAGCGTGTGACCTTGACCCAAGAATGAAAGTGGAAGGCTGCATGAATATTGATGAAGGTTGGATTGCACGACAGTTAAAGAAGGGTGAGGTATGAGTGAAGAGAAGAATACATATAATGGCAGAATTCAGTTCTGGGAACGTGGCTTTGTCGGAGTGAAGGACTTTGACGACAACGTCATTATATCACCCTCTTTGCACTATTCCGAGATAAGGGAAACAGAAGGGGAAGACAGTGCCATTGTCAACAAGGAAGACAAATGGGCTTTAACGGATTTAGACGGAAAGCCTTTGTGCCAATTTATTTATGACCGTATCGTTTATATAGGTGATCATTGCTATAAGGCTGGCGTCTATGTCAAGCCAGACAACGGAGAACTGATAGTAGAATATGTCGATACTCGTATGACCTATGCTATACTTGACGACAAAGGAAATACCCTTGTCGGAAGAGAAAAGGGATACAACTATATCTCAGAGATTCATGATGGAGAGACCACAGCTGCCATCAACGGGCGTTGCGGCATCATTGACCTACAGGGGAATGTAATCATTGATTTCCAGTATAAGTATATTCAGCCCATGGGCGAAGGACATTATCTTGTGTCGTACGATAAAGATGATTACTATGCCACCATTGTTGACATACAGGGCAATGTGATGATTTCCGCAGATATGAAATATCGGAGCATCTATCATTTCCATAACCATGTTGCTCGCGCACATCAAGATGGCAAATGGGGTCTGATAGATGATTATGGAAATCATGTAGGTGATTTTGATTATTCTTATATAGACGAATGGGGTGAAGGCTATTATAAGGCGGAAAAAGGAACAAGGAAAAATATTCTTCGCCCCGACGGTTCCACTGTTCTACAGGATTGGTACCATGATGTGTTCAAGGTATCGAAAGGCTACTTCATTTTCGGTAATACCATTCGTAAGTCCAAGACAAATCCAAAAACACGTTATATTAGAGGTGTCGCCCATGTCAGCGGAGACATTCTTTTTCCTATGATATTCGACCGAATACATTGGATTGGCGAGGAAAACGATAATTTCTATGCTGAGATTGGTACAAAACCGTATGTCCTGACACTTGATGGAGGCATTTACGACCCACAGCGTTCACACTTGCCGCAAAAACTCGATATTGACGAGGCGTCGTTCTTTGAAAATCTTGCAAATTGGGTACTGCCTGGGCTGCAATTCTTCTACAGAGATACCAATGCACCAATAGATGCTGCGCGTGTGTATCATGTAGGAGATACTATCAGAGCAGGTTTCTTTGTGGACGTAACCACGAAATTACTGAAGCCCGCACACCGTACGCGTTTTATCATTGCTTCTGCACATGCTGCAAGATTCTTCGAAATAGAGGAAATGGCGAAGGAAAATCCAAATGTGGCAAAATGGAATCTTGCTACTTTCCACTTCAATAGTTTCTTTAAAGTGATGGATGTGTACGAGACACCCTTATGTACACAGGTGTTCTTGCTGCACGTCCCGATGTCAGCTGCATTATTGCTTTCTGGCACCACTGCATTCCAATTCCTTGATGAAGCAACAGGTACAGAGACCAGCCTTGTTCAAATGGCCAGAAAGAGCCTTGATGAAAAACTGAGGATGGAGTTCCATGACCGTTCCTTTGATGAGGAATTTTGTAAGCGCATGGAGCAGCCAGTAGGATTGAGTGAGGACTTGACTCCATACCCGTTGAATCCCGTTCCAGAGCCAGAAGGAGGCGATGCGGCAAGCCTTAGTAAGGTTATACACCAGCTGGCTGAAGATGGTGATATTGATTATAAAGCAGAGGTGACAGACAACTTCCCATGGAAGGGTGTCGATAATCACATTTGCGAAGGTTGCATATTTGCAAGCAGCATTATCGGTAAAGGTGAAGGCTGTGAAAAGCTAAAGAAAGAAGAGTTCCGAGAGAATTATGTGAAAGGTGTTTGCAAACATCGCAAGACGAAGGCAGATGAAGAGTCCATTTATGAACGTGATGAAAGAGGGAAGGCGGAAAAAGCCAAGGAGAAAGAAGAAAAGTCTTCTGATGTTTATGCCATCCGGCTTGTTAAAGAATTTATTGCAGAAAAGCTGGATGGAAACATAGATAATCTAAGAGACTTTGACTTGTCAACTTTGCATGATGACAGCAAATATGGCGACTATGATATTTCGAGAGCAAACATAGCCAAAGCAATCATGTCATTAGTCTTTGGAGGTGACTGGCCAGAACTATCTGTAGACACCATCAATCATTATGATTACAGGCTTGAACCGATATGCCATTACCAGAACTTATTTGGGGCAAACATTATGGACGTATATTTCAAGGGCTTGAAGAACTTTAACCCCTCAGAGGAATTGCATCAACGTGCCGTGAAATGCGCCCACATGACATACAATATCGGTAATCTTATTGTCTTGCCAAACAAGTTCAACGACAAAGAGTCTTTGAGTAATTATAGGGCAAACACGAAGTTCCGAGGTTATATGGACAAGTATCTGTCTGCCATATACAACGTAATGACAGAACAGAAGAAGCAAGACCTCCACATGAAGGGTATCCTCTACAAGAATAGAAAGATGATGGTAGATTATCAGAGCGACGAGGGCTTTATCAAGTTCATCCACGCCATGATGCTTGAACCTTTTATGGATTCTATGGGACAACCAAAGTCCGTGTTCAAGGGTGTCTGGAGCTATATGAAAGACTTGGATAGGGCTACCTACATGTATGCCGTGGAAGAGTACATTGCTTTCTGCAACGATTTCATACCCAAACGTGGCGAAAGGATGATAGAACGAATTAAATTGCTAATTAAATAACAAGAGATATATGGCTAAGATTTGCACACCAAAATTTTCAACTGGGCCAGTTAATGCCGGCGAGGAACGCCTCCTTAAATTTCTGGAGGTGAAGCTTCCCTACAATTATTATTTGGTTCCAAACGGCGAGTACCCCAGTATGAATGCACAAGGTGCGGTTCAGTATTGGGAATATGACTGTATCGTTGTTTCACCACATGCCATTTACAACATTGAGAACAAGGATTATAAAGGCAGACTGGAAGCAAATGATGATTCGTGGTTCTGTAATGACACGGAAAAGCCCAATCCCATAAAGTCTGCAACTTTCAAAGGTAAGTTGTTGGCTGGTTACCTGAAGAAGAAAGACCATCATTTCGGTATGGCATGGGTGGACTCTATTGTCACGCTCAGTTCCTTAGGCCAAAACAAATCGGGTTTTGAGCCTGGGTCTTTCTGTGATAACAAGACATTCCTTCTCGATGACGAACTCGTTGACTATATAATGGATAATGACAGGTTGCATAAGTCACGCAATGCCATTAGCCATTTGCAGCATTCCATTGTCGAATATCTTGTAGGAAGCAGTGAACCCAAGAACAAGAAGAAGACAGAGGTGTGCAACTATATCATTGATGAGATTATCGAAGCCAATGAGGATTATATCGAATATCTCTGTCACAGCAAGTTCTTCAGCGACAAGAAGCTGAAAGTGCGTGACTATGCTCTTGACAGGGCTGGTTTATCGCCAATGCAACTGGAACGCCATAACAAGCTGGTGCATAATGCGGAAATGAGTGAAGAAAGTCTTCCTTCATCGCCTCTCATCATAAAGAACAAATGCCAGACCAGTGAGGATGGTAATCACTACTATGTGATTTCCGATTACATGGAAGAACATTCTCTGCGCAGTGAAATGCAGCGGAACACGTTTACGGATAGGGACAAGATTGTCATTATTCTCGATTTGGCGAAGGCTCTCGCTCTTGCACATGAGAATAATGTCATACATAGAAATGTCAGCCCAGAGAACATCTATGTTCAGGCAGACAGGCATGCCGCTTTAGCTAATTTCGGACTTTCATACAACGTATTGCATGAGGCTGACAAGCTGAATGTCTCAGTAAGCATGGATGCCTTTGACAGAGATCCATATACATCGGAAGATGTTATAATAGGAGATTATTCCCCATCCTCAGATGTCTATTCGTTTGGCGTTATTGTCTATGAGCTGATGGTTGGCGAGTTGCCTTTCTCAAACTATTTACAGCTGAAAGCGAAGGGTGGCTCGCTTACTGAGGAAATGATGCCAAGCAAACGTAATCCTAATGTTGAACCTTGGGTTGACGTGGTATGCAGCCGTATCATTGTTGAAGACCCGACTGAGCGTTGGTCAAATATTGAAGAGATTTGTGACTATATCTTTGACGAAGCAATAGAGAAGAAGTATGGTCATCAGGAAGAGCATCCTGAAGCAAAATCATGGGATGAGTTGAAGAACGGCGACATGATAACTCCAGAAATATCTCTATATAAAGAATTGGGTGAAGGTGGCTTCTCAAAAGTATTCCAAGCCATTCATTCTCTTCAGCCAGGAGCCATGTTTGCTGCCAAGATATTTAAGGAAGGAGTCAGCCCCCAGTCAACGATTGATGAATTTAATGCGTTGAAGGATGTCAACCATCCCAATATAGTTCGTTTTAAGTACAACGGCTTGACATTTGGTGATTTGTTCTATACGCTGATGGAATATATCAACGGCAAGGACATCCGTGAATACTGCTATGGGGATAAGTATTTCACACTACCATTCATTTATAAGTTCCTTCATGAGATGACATCAGCACTGGTTTATCTCCACGAAAAGAAACTTCGTCACAGGGATATAAAACCAGAGAACATTATCTTCGAGAAGAGTGGAAAGTTTGTTCTGATCGATTTCAACATAGCTACCAGCAATGTAAATGACTTGGATAAGGTCGGAACTTGGCCTTACCTTGCACCTGATCTAATGAATGGTCAAACCATTCAATGGGAAGATAGCGCAGACACGTTCGCTCTTGGTGTGACTTTATATGAGTTGCTTGGACATAGCTACCCATGGCCAGGAAAGAGAATACCTGTTCTCGATAAAAAACCAACCGACATTAAGACACTTAACACGCTGATAAGCGATGACTTTGCTGCGTTCGTAATGAAAGCCATTGATACTCGCCACGAAAAACGATTTAAGACGGCGAGGGAGATGATGGAATCGTTAGAGATTATAGGTGAAACTGGAATCGCAAAGAAATCAGATGTCGTTGTCGTTGATCATGATGGCTCGGAGATGCATATCGTTGATTACATCAACAGTTTGTATAGCCAGAGCGAATTTGGTAATGCAGGAACCAGAGCTGGCTGGAAAGGCGATAATATCTTAGATAAGGAGACTTATACGAAGACAAAGCTCGATACCCAGCTGCTGACAGCTATTAAGGATGGGAAATTCCGCCTGATAATTATTACCGGTAATGCAGGTGATGGAAAGACTGCATTCATTCGCCAAGTGGAACAATGCAGCGATGAAGTGGAATATTTCGATGACACTCACAATGGCGCTCGGATTCAGCTAAACGGTGTCACATATCAGACAAATTACGATGGCTCTCAGGATGAAGCCAACCTGAAGAATAGTGATGTTCTGAAGGATTTCTTCCGTCCATTTGAAGGCATGAGTGGGGATTTCTCCCATGCAGAAGAAGGTCGCATTATTGCTATCAATGAAGGCCGTCTAATGGATTTCCTTGAAAATTCTGATGAGCATAAGTATCTGTATGATGCCATAGATGAATATTTTTATAAGGAAGGTGTTACCCAACTTCCAAACGGAGTGATGGTAATCAATTTGAACCTACGTTCGGTAACGGCATTAGACGAGAAGAATGAGTCGCTATTACGCAAGCAGATAAAAGCCCTAACTGCTCCTCGCTTATGGACACAATGCAAGACTTGCCCATTAGCTGAAAAGTGCTTTATCAATTTTAATGTAAGATCTCTGAATGATTCTGCAGTCGGTAATGAGATAATAACTCGCCTTGAATGGATTGTTAGGACTATTGTTTACAAACGTGAAGTACATATCACGATGCGAGACTTGCGCTCTATGATAGCATGGCTGATAACCCGTGATTATAGTTGTGCATCCATTCCTGCGCTTATTCAACGTGAAGAAGAAACTAGAAAAAAGCTTGAAGAGGCAACGAATGACAACGAAAAAGCAGCACTTCAATACCATTACGAGCGTATTCGTTTGGAAGAATGGATGCGTTTATATTTCAACGTAACAGCTCCTGAAAGCAAGCTTTTCCCCGATCTCCGTTCGGAAGACAGAATCGTCAAGTTGTTGCGTGAAACAGATATTGCAAACGTAGCCATACCAGACAAGGATAGGGACTTGTATTATCGCTTAAAGGATGAAATGGACTATCTTGCTTTTGCATCCCGTCCGACTGTACCTTTGCTGGAAGAGTTCAATAAGTTCTTGACCATTAAGCCGAGTTATGAAATGTCGGCTGATGAGATAGAATTTTTAAAGATTCGTCACCGATCGTTTATTCGCCATCAATATTTTGAGGGTAAAGTAAAGTTCTTAGAACGTATGCCATACCAGTCTATTGGGGACTTCTATTCAATTCTCAACAATAACGATACGAATTGGTACGATGAGAAGAAGAGACTTGCGTATGCGATCTCTTGTAGTGAAGGGTGTTGGAATCCAGACATCTCATCAAAGCACCTCCTTCTTTCATCGACGAGGGTTAATGATCCAAGCGGTCAAAGCTATCGTAGATTCCCACTGGAGGATTTTGACTTGATGGTCGATGATAACGGATATCTCACACAATTCTTGGAACACGAACATGAAAACTTCGTATTTAGATACAAGAAGAATCATGCAGTACAACTTACAGTTTCGTTAGACCTATATGAAATGTTGTATTACATCAAGAATGGATTTAGTCCTTCCATGAGTGATTTGCGAGGTCGCTTTATTGAACTTCAGGTATTCAAGAACCTGCTCGCTAGTGAAACTTATACGGAAGTTATCGTTACCAACAATGAAAAGTCTTTTTATAAGATTTCATTGAATAAGAAATCTATGCAACTGATTGTCGAACCTTTAAAGAAAGAGGAGGAATAAGTTATGCAGATGCCAATTATAGACAAAGAGGAAAGGGTATTCCGTGAGCCATACATATTTGCATCCGATGTTAAAGCCATCACCTTGGATAATGTGTTGGTTAATCTCTTTATGTTGATGCGTAATAACGGAGCTCGTATAAAACTTATGTTAAAGACGGGTACTTTTCACGATATTAAGTCACTAAAAAAATACTTTCATATTCTGGAGGACGGTAATAATATCACAGGATATTCTGAGAATCCAGAAGCTGTGGAAAGTTGGATAAGAAGCAGCCTTGTCAATATGGTATATCGCGGTAAGGCGAAAGAAAATATTGCTTCTATGCGTCCTTTACACTTGGAGAGCTATAGAATTCGAAATCAGAAACACACAAAAGATTACAACACTGCAGACCAACTGTTTATCATGATTAGTCAGCGCCCCGAAGTGATGAAGGCACTGAAAGACTATCTTTCAATCGGTTGGGACAATGCGAGCCGGAAAATTGTAGAAAGTCCAACCCTTGATGTAGATACAGCAGGAATCCTTCACCTGATTAAGCTTGTTGATATAGATACCAAAGTATCAACATCACAGGTTGTTATTAAGCCCATTCTGAAAGAGCAGGCAAATCTATTTTGTGATGACATAATGCGGTTGCTTGCTTATCAATATAGTATACCTCGCTCAGTATTTATTGACTACCTTAGGATATTGGCTGGTTTTCATTTGTCTCTATACTTCCAAAAATTGATATATCTTCTTCCCAAAATGGTGAAAGAAGGAACATTGGAGGTGAAAGATGACTGGAATCAAGTCGTCGATTTAACGGATAAGTTGGAGAGCAGTGTTTCGCCTATTGCATGTGCAGATATGGATAAAACTCTGAATGGGTTATTAGACTATATTAAAGCGTCCTATTCTATAAGAGTTATGCGTCGTTTAGTAACTCCACATGCATCTGTTTCTGAAGCACTTAATATGATTAAGAACCCATCTGTTAAAAACGATGCTGATATTGATGCAAGTTTGCGGAATATCTACAATAAGTATTTTTCTAATGCAAAAACAACTGAGGAAATGCAGGAGGCAGAACAGAATGTCAAAGACTTGCAAGAGTATCTACAATACGAGGATACCCCTCTGGAGAAGTATGTGCAGTGCTTAATGAAAGTTGGTGCTGCATATCAGATGAAGTACTCACGTGATTTCTTGGACAAGTCCTCAATGAAAAATGAGTCCTCCGCACTAATTATAGACGGGAGAAGCCGAAAACATACACGTCGTGGTGCAATCGGCTCTAAACTGTTGGAAGTTTTAGTTCAGCTTCTTGTGCTCAATCAGAAAGAAAACGGAGAGTTGGAATCAAGACCTCTGAGCATTCGTCAATTGGCAAAGGAAATTCGTAATAGATACGGCTTAATAATTGATGGCACTGATGAACTTCGCTTCGCTGATGCAGACATAAAGACTCATCTTGCGTTCAAAGATAATATGAATGCATTAAAAAATAAGTTGCGACAGATAGGCTTCTATACAGATTTAAGTGATGCTTCTTCATTGCAGAAAATTCGTCCAAGATATAAGTTCAACAATTAAAGACGTTGATTATGAATATTATAAAAGCATATTATGACCACATCCTCGATATTTTCATGGAGGTGTATGGTGAAACAATAAAAAGTGCCATGCAGGGAAACTGTATGAAAGTAACAGGATTCTCTATGGAAATTCTGCGTGATCTATATAGTCGTTTGAGCCTTCTTGAAACGAAAACGCAGTTTTACATCCTAACGGAAGATGAAGATTTGACGGGGCATGAATACATAACGCCTACAAAACTTATAGAGCTGCGTAATGATCTGACTATCTCTGTTTTGGTGCTTATACCTGTGAACAGCTTTACATCGGCAGAAGATTCTTATGGAAATGCTACATTTAGAGATTTGAGCATTACCGATTTTGATGAGAGGTTGTACAAAAAACTAGAGAAGCAACTAACTGATAGGCAGGCTGTCAAGTATGCTCTTAGCTACGCAGACAAAGCTACAAATATTTCGCTGCAAGACAAAATCAAATATTTGTTATATATTGTCCTAAGTGGCAGTACTGACAAAGCGATAGGCGATGGACTATATCTTCTCAATTTGATACCTGATTCTACAATCGTTTCAAAGAAAGAATATATCCCTCAATTACTTGTTAAGAATGATGAGTGCGCAACGGTCATTGCTGATTATTCGTTAGCCATTGCTGATAGAATAAGTGCACTTCCTGTAAAGTCTGGAACCATTCAGCCCAAGGTAGCAAAATTCTTACGGGATAATGACGGCATGATAAATCGAAAGGATTTATGTGAACAGATTCTTTCCAAATATCCAGAACTTAATTTCTCTAAATGGTACGACTATCTGAAGAATATAACAGAGCTTGGTGTTCTTCATGTTACAAAAGTAGAGCTTAAAGGCAAGGCATTTAAGATAGATGGTGAAGACCTTAAATTGAAGATAGACCAGAACAAGGGGGCAAAGGTAAAACTTAGGATATACTTCTCTCCCAAGCCGAGTGCTTATGAGGAGCTGAAGAAGGTGAAGGTTGCTATTATGAATGGCGATGGCTTTTATAAAGAAACTGATGTTGTTACCAAGAAAGTTTCAGAAAACAATAAGGACTATCGTGACATTACATTCCCATTAAGTAATTCCTTTGAGAATGGAACTTATTTCTTCCACGTTTATGCAGAAGATAACGATGGAACAGAGTTGAATGTAACGGATGCTTTCCGAGACGAGGATATTCAAAAGGCGTGGGAGGTTGAGCAACAAAAAGGTAATGGCCTAAGCAAAGAGGATTTCCAGCAGCAACAGCGTCGTCTTTTGACTTCTGATAGTGATACATTCTTTTTGCAGGTTGATACATCCGATGAACCTGAAGAGACAGGAACACGTATGAAAATCAGTAACGTCCTTCAAGCATATTTCCGTTATCGAATAGAACGGAACAGGAAAGGCGAAGAACTGACAGTCCCTCAACGCCAGGCTATTACCGATAAGTCTGGAAAAACATCTGATGATGATCTTAAGAGCTGGCAGTATTCTACTCATGTGAATACTTTCCAATTGAGGTATGATGCGAACAATAATTATCAAATTCCTCTGTCAAGGAAATTGTTGGAACTGGAGGAGGTAATTCTTAAGAATAGCGGTAAGGTTGGATATATTGATGCTACAATCTCTGACAATTATACTGATGAAAATCTTAAGTCTATCATTCTAAGGGAAATTGAAGGCGTTCAAATACCTGCCACTCTTTTGGAAAAGAGAAAAGTTCTGTTCAACAGCATCCTTGATTCAGCGCCAGACTCAACAGGTGTGATAGAAACTTATGAAGTTTTCAATCATATAAGCGAGATAAAGGATTATCTGCACGAATATCATTCATGGTTAAGGTCACTGGATGATGTGGCAGTCAGCCAGACCGCAGCTGTCAGTATTCAAAGCATAGATACTGTTTCTTTGACTTTGGAAATGCCAGATGACCATATTGCACATACAAAGTTGCTGACGCCATTGCATCCGATTAGATTAGGATGGTTGGTCAATATATACGAGCAATATGAAGTATGGGAGGCCAAAACATCTGAGGATTCCCGATACAGGAAACCAGATGTCTGGTATAAGAAACTCGACAATCTCTTCTATGGTGAGTTATTGCAAGATGTAGCTACACTTGTAATGCGTGATGCTTATATCGAAGATTACTTGCAATATGTTGGTGAACTCTGTTTTGGATGGGGTTTCTATGCAAATCCGCAACAGACAAATGATGGTACTTTCTCAACAGGCTTCCGTCAGTTAAAGGCATATACCTCGCAGCTGTTAAACATTGGTGTTCAATACAGAATTGATTCCGATGTAAATAAGCAAATGGTGTATCGTTTAATTAGAAAATATATAACTCAGCATCCGTACACCAATAAGCTCATAATAAACTTATTCAATGCAGGTGATGCAGCAGTGTTCGCTGAGAATCTGGTGATGATAGAACATAACACAGTAAACACTCCATTTGATATCCATTATGAAATAAGAATGTTCTGTGATGACAAGCGCTTCCCACAGGGAGAAGCATTAAAGGACTTGCTGAATCCAGACACACAAGTATCAGAAGAAGCTGAGAACTTTTCACAGGCTGATGACAATCGCTTGTTCCCTAAACTGAGATTCTCTATCAACAGTATTGAGGAGTTTGTTTCTGACCCAAACAAATATCCTGCTCATTTGTCATTCCTTGTGAATCCATTCCCAACACAGGCATCTCTAAAGAGATCTAATACTATGCAGCAATCGTTCTATCTGAATGGGGTAATAACCCGGCCGATAGTCCAGGTTGAGAAGACGGAGAAAGGATATATGTGGCATCGCTATATATCTGAAGTTCCTCTGCCAAATCCTGTATCGCCATTCTCAAACGAGACCCAGGAACTATTTTCAACACTACAGCGCATGGTTGCCCGTTCAATGGCTACTGACCACGATATATCCGTGCCATCCTTGACGCTGAGTATAAAGGACAGGAGTTCAATAATGCTATCTTATGTCCATGATATTAGTGACTGGGTAATCACTTTTGATAAAAATATGGGACCTGAATTTTATGACATCCCATGTAAAGATGGAGAAACGCCCTATCTGCTGGATTATCTTCCAAGTGCTGAATTAAATGGTATTTCGTCTTTCTTGACTTGCCGTCCTACCTCAGAAATCGAGGGATTGCTTGCTCCTCATTTCAAGGAATTCGGAATCAATATCAATGATAAGGAAGCCTTCTATGAGCTTCTGGCCGATATTCGTTCTGTTTCCAGCAGTATGATTATGCAGTTGGACAGTACGAGAAATAAGGCTTTTGAGGTTCTTGGAACCACTCTTATGAAGAGGATGCTGCGCAAGAAGGACTTGTTGAACGATTCTTTCATAATTCCTGTGGATTTGCATCAGGAGTTGTTTAGAGACTTGGACGCAGCTACACAAGAACGAGCAGATGATCTTTTAGTTGATTTCCATGCAGATAAGAGAGAGATTGTGTTTACGGTCATAGAAATCAAATGCCGTCAAATTCTCTCAGATGATGATATCTCAGCATTACAAGAGAAAATGCACAACCAAATTGAGAATACGGTTATGGCATTAAGAAAACGTTTTGATGCAGAATATCAGACTCCTGATCGCCTTGACCGAGAATTGATGACCCTCGAACTTCAATCTCTGTTAATGTTCTATGCTCGTAGAGCTGCAAGGTATAACTATCTTCATGAAGAAACTGCCAAAGAATACGAAAGATTTATTCTTTCTTTGAATCAAGGTGATTACACGATACGCTTCAAGCGACTTGGCCTCATATATCAGTTCAAGAGTTCTGAATACCAACGTAAAGATTATATGAACGATACTCTGTTCTATATCTTAGGTAAGCCTATGATTGAGCGTATTCTCGATAAGGATTTATCTGTAAAGACGACAGATGTAGTTTTGCTAAATGCTGACGAGGACTTTAAGACTGCTTTCGAAACATCAGACCGCATATTGCGCGAAGAATCTTTCAAATTAAACAACACCAATGAGGATAGTTCTTCAAAACAAGAAGATGAGGTCGCTTCTGACAAGAATGATTCACACAATACGCAAACCGCTGTAGATGAGAGTCCAACCGAAGAAAAAGACATCGTTGGAAATGAGAGCTCGCCCAAGGTGGATATTGAAGATGATAATGCTACCATGGTGTCGCATACTCCAGATGTTATAACAGACAATGAAGAAAAATCAGTTCCACAAGCAGAATTGACCGATGCTAAATCTCATCAAGAAGAAAATTCTGTGGCCATACCAGTACCATCAAACTATGTCCAACCTGATTATGACATCATGATTGGTAAGACGAGTGGAAGTGAACAGTTTGGTATACTAGGCGAAAGTATAAATGGACATCGCAAGATAGCAATTGATCTCAGTGAGACCAACACTATAAGTCTTTTTGGCGTTCAGGGTGGTGGAAAGAGCTACACGATAGGTACTGTAACGGAAATGACTCTCAGGCAATTCTCTAACATAAACCAGTTGCCAGCTCCAATGGCCAGCGTCATATTCCATTACAGTGAAAGCATGGACTATGCTCCAGAATTTACTTCTATGATTCATCCTAATGATGAAGCCGGACAGCTGAAGAAACTGAAGGAAGTTTATGGTGCCGAACCTGGCAGTATCGATGATGTGATTATGTTGTGCCCTGTGGATAAGGTGGAAGAAAGGCGGGAGGAGTACCCATCAATAGAAGTTCATCCTATCGCATTCCATTCGACAGACCTAAACGTACAGGACTGGATGTTCTTGCTGAAAGCAGTTGGAAATGAATCAACATACATAAACCAGCTCAGAGCCATTATGAGGGCAAATCGAAAGAACCTTAATCTGGATGGTTTGAAGCAAAGCGTTGACGCTTCTCCTTTGTTATCAACTTCTCAAAAGGCATTGGCTCAGCAACGATTGGCCTTCGCTGAGGAGTATATTGATGACTCTCGTAAACTTGGAACGCTGCTTCGTCCTGGTAGATTGATAATCGTAGACCTACGCGATGAGTTTATTGATAAAGATGATGCACTTGGACTTTTTGTTATCATGCTAAATATCTTTGCAGGAGTTAAAGAGTATCAGGGAACTCGGTTCAATAAATTTATAGTATTCGATGAAGCTCATAAATACATGGACAATAAGGACTTGACAAGTACCATTGTCACGGCAATACGTGAAATGCGTCATAAAGGAGTATCTATGATGATAGCAAGCCAGGATCCGATGAGCCTTCCTACAGAAATTATTGAACTGTCATCTATCATGTTGATGCATAAGTTCAATAGTCCACAATGGGTCAAGCATGTACAAAAGTCAATAACTCAGTTGCAAACCTTGTCTTCGTCAGATATGGCGACATTGCTTCCGGGAGAAGCATATTTATGGGCTACTAAATCCACGGATAAAGGTGTGACAAGTAGGCCAATGAAAATAAGTACACGCCCGCGAGTAACAAAACATGGCGGTGATACAATTAAAGCAGTCTGATGAATATATTTAAATATACAAATATAGGCAATAGAGAGAGTAATCAAGACTATCTTGTCTCAATGACATTGGGACAAGATAGGAGCATCCATCTTGTCGCTGACGGAATGGGTGGATATGAATGTGGTGACATTGCTTCAAAAGTTGTAGGAGACAGTTATGTTTATGGTTTAAGCAGAGGCATGACTATCGAAGAAGCAACCAACGAGGCATCAAAAAACATACAAAAGGAACGAAAAAGCCTTGGTGTATCTAAGATGGGAAGTACTGTTGCTGGTATAATACTCGACAACTCAGAAGCAGCTATCTTTTGGGCTGGAGATTCTAGGGTATACCTATTTAGGAACCAAGAACAATTGTTCCAGACGGAAGATCACTCATTACTAAATGAACTTACTCACAAAAGGAAACTCTCTTTTGAAGAACGCGAACGATATGGTCATATTGTGACGCGTGCAATTATGGGTAATGCCGATGACAAGGTGGACATCTGCAAGATGTGTATTCAACCAGGTGACGAGTTTTTGTTATGTACGGATGGATTATATAATGATTGTCCTGTTGATTATCTGATTGAATCAATAAGAAATGAACGATTTGATATTGATAGTCAAAATGATGGATTTACAGACAATCATTCATTTATATACATAAAATTATGAAAATCAATTGTGATAGGGTTTTAACGATAGACGACTTTGATGAATCATATTCTTCATGGAAAGGGCGTGTCCTTACTATAATGGGAGAATACATCAAGGTGAGTCAAGATGGCATACAATCCCAATATTTCGATACAGTCTATCTGTTTGAGAAGTCGGGCATCCTTATTGGGTTTAGATATGGTACACCTCTTAATGAGTGCTATCTAACTACAATTGATGGCCAAGTGTCTGAATGTTATGTCGATGCTATGCCTTACCTGTTCGATGATTGTGAACACACCTATGCCGTAGTAAAACGAAGTTACAGAAATGTGGATTTAAAGCGACAGGTAATTGGGCTTGGTATAATCGATACCACAACATTGACCTCACTTGATTCAAAATTTACGTGGCCAATGTGGGAAAACATTATATCCATCCATAATGGTGCAATTCTTATAAAAAAAGGAGATGATTCTTATGGTATGGCTACCATAGATAAGTTCCCTGCGTGTAATTTAGCTAACTATGCACATTCCATAGAAAAACAAGATGGTGCAGAGAATATTTATCTTGTGACGAAATATAATGGTCCCCATGTTGAAACAATAAAATGTGATTTTAGTAAGCAGCTGTCAAAAATGTAAGCATCCAATATTAGCCGTCTTTCATAATAACAAACAACCCTTATATGTCTGGTAGCATATAAGGGTTGTTTGTTATTTGAAGTTTGAAGGTA
>QWCB01001923.1_pt1 | contig 22560 bp, 18 predicted proteins | sample 1972511 | NCBI WGS metagenome assembly QWCB01 (sample SAMN09866719, study PRJNA288562) | Human gut metagenome isolate term5_stool, whole genome shotgun sequencing... | isolation source: gut | host: Homo sapiens | place: USA: California | reverse complement strand
CAAATTATCAAAGAGAAAAAAGACTCCGTCGCCCATATCTTGCGGATTTCATCCCGCAAGATGATTGGTGTATACAGGCTGACGCAGTAGTCTCAAGGTGACACAGCCACCCCATCACGCAGAATATCGGATGAGGCTTCTTTGATGGGTTTTCGTCTGACCCTTGGGTGTATGCCAAAGATTTGGTAAATTTGAAATCAAAAGGGGTGGAGTGAAACTGAGAGAGAAAAGTTTGAATTTCAATATTATATTTCTATGAAGTTAACGATACTAAGTGACTTGCTTCGTGACCATTTGCAATTGGTTGCCAAGGTGATAGGAGGTAAGGGGCTAGCCATTATGGAGTTTGCCCTAGTAGAAGTGAAGGGGGAGAAGATGAGTCTGACCGCTACTGATGGTGAGACTAGGATTTGCAGTCATGTGGACTTGAGTAGTAAGGAGGGCGAGGATATGAGCTTCTGCGTCCGTGTGCGTCAGCTCGTGGAACCGCTTCGTGAGATTCCCAATCAGATGATTCAGTTTGAGCTGAACACGGAGGACTACGAGCTCCACGGTAAGTATAATAATGGCTTCTTTTCTTTCCCCGTGATTAAGGGCGAGGACTTCCCTGAAGTGCAATCTCTTGGCGATGAAGGCTTAAAGGTGAAGATGCCCATTGCTAATTTCTATGAGGGGCTAGATAATACTGTTTATGCGACTACTGTGGATGATGTACGCCCTATCATGACAGGTGTGCATGTGGATATTCGTCCGGAGCATATCACTTTCGTTGCGACCAATGGCTTTTTGCTCTCCTATTACCGCCATTCAATGTTGGAGTTGAATGTCAATGAGCAGCATAGATATACATTGCACAAAAAGCCCGTTCAACTACTCCTTCAGGTGCTTTCAAAGAGTGATGATGGCGATATAGAGCTGGAGTTTCACCCCAACTTTGCACTCTTCAAGACGGAAACGTTGGAGTTGCAATGTAGGCTACTAGAGGGTAAGTATCCAAATTATGAGACGGTGATCCCTAAGGATAATGATAAGCTTTTGGAAGCTGATAGACTGCAACTTCTGGCAGCTACAAGGCGTGTGGCAGTCTTTGCCAATAAGGCAATGGGGCTTATTAACTTCGACTTCTCACCATCTGAGCTAGTACTTAAGGCAACCGATCAGGACTTTAGTACGAAGGCAGAGGAGGCGGTGCCTGTCTCCTTCTCAGCTCCTGAGGCGCGTTTTTCATTTAGGGCTGAGCATCTGATACAGCTCCTTACGGTGATGCCTTCGGAAACTATTTCGATGCGGATCGGAGATGCTTCGCGTGCTGCTTTGGTGACACCAATTGGAGGTGAAGCTGGTGTGGAGATTGTAGTGGCGGTGATGCCACTCGTATATGGCTAATTAATAGCGGAGAGGATTATGAGTAAGCTACAATTGAAACGGTCGATTGTCTTTTTTGATTTGGAGACAACGGGGCTTGACGTGGTAAAGGATCGAATTGTGGAGATAGCTCTCCTAAAAGTACACCCCGATGGCACTGAGGAGACCCTACACACGCTAGTAAATCCAGGAATGCCTATTCCCAAAACCTCTACGGCAGTGCACGGCATCAGTGATGCTGATGTGGCTGATAAACCGACTTTTGAAGAGGTGGGCAAACGAGTAGTCGCTTTCATTGAGAATTGTGACTTGGGTGGTTACAACTGCAATCGCTTTGATGTGCCTCTTTTAGCTGAAGAATTGCAGAGGGTAGGGACCCCTGTGGATTTTAGTCACCGCAAGGTGGTAGATGTACAGGTCATTTACTATAAGCAGGAACCACGAACGCTGACTGCTGCCTACCAGTATTATACCAATAAACCACTGGACGGAGCACACTCGGCAGATGTGGATACCATGGCTACGTATGAGGTGCTTAAAGGGCAGCTGGAGATGTATAGCGACCTTCCCTGTGATGTGGAGAGCCTCAGTGATTATACCAAGCAGATGGATACTGTGGATCTTGGCGGACGTATGGTTTACGATGAAAGTGGTACTCCCTGCTTCAACTTTGGAAAGTATAAAGGGCAGCCAGTGGTTGAGGTACTTCGGAAGGATTCTGGATACTTCGGTTGGATGATGAATGGAGACTTCCCAAGAGATACCAAGATGCATCTGCAAAAACTAATGATAGAAGCCGAAAGAAAGTGAAAGGGAAAAAGATAATACTGGGCATTACGGGAAGTATTGCGGCGTATAAGAGTGCCGTCTTGGCTAGGCTTCTAGTGAAGGCAGGAGCCGAGGTACAGGTGGTGATGACACCAGCAGCCAAAGAGTTTATTGCCCCTCTCACGCTTTCAACGCTTACTGGGCCAGCGGTACTCTCGGAGTTTTTTGAGGAGCGGAGTGGTTCGTGGAATAGCCATGTGGACCTTGGGGTATGGGCCGATGCAATGGTGATAGCACCGGCTACAGCAAGTACCCTCGGTAAGATGGCTAATGGCATTGCGGATAATCTCTTGGTAACCACTTATCTATCCTGTAGAGCTCCAGTGTTTGTGGCTCCTGCGATGGACTTGGATATGTTTGCTCATCCCTCTACTAAACGTTCTTTGGAGACACTTGCCTCTTGGGGAGTGCATATTATTGAGCCAAAAGAGGGCGAGTTAGCGAGCCACTTAGTGGGAAAAGGGCGAATGGCTGAGCCAGAGGAGATCTTTCAGACGCTTGAAAAGTACTTTGATGGTCCCGCTAAAAAGACATTAGAGGGGCTGAATGTATTGATGACCTCGGGTCCTACATACGAAAAGATTGACCCCGTTCGTTTTATTGGTAACTACTCGTCGGGCAAGATGGGCAAGGCGATTGCTGAAGAGCTGGCTGAGCGTGGGGCAAAAGTAACGTTCGTTTCTGGTCCTGTGGAGTCACTTCCAAAGTCGGATAATATCCATGTGATCTCTGTAGAGAGTGCTGAGGAGATGTATCGGGCTTGCCTAAGCGTACGTGATGAGTATGATGTGGCGGTCTTCTGTGCAGCGGTGGCAGACTATCGAGTAGCTACGCCCAATGACCATAAGATTAAGCGAGAGCAGGTAGGGGCACTCTCTTTGGACTTGATTCCTAATCCCGATATCTCTGCGGAGCTAGGCAAGCTCAAGTCTGCTAAGCAGTGGCACATTGGCTTTGCTTTGGAGACAAATGCGGAGTCTGAAGCGGTGATAGACAAAATGTCTCGGAAGCATCTGGATATGATTGTACTGAATTCTCTGCAAAATGAAGGCGCTGGATTTAAGGTGGATACGAATAAGGTGACTATCTTTGATGCACTTAATGGCGGTACTGTAGACTTGCCATTGATGAGCAAACGTAATGTGGCGAAAGCCATCGTTGATCGAATGGAGGAGTTACGCTTTATTTAGTATTTAGATGTATGAAGAGGGCGTGGGGCATCATTATTGGGCTTATGCTCAGCTGGTTATCCGCTACAGGACAAAGCTTTTTTGCACCAGAAGTCTCTCTGAATTTACAGGGGATTCCTGAGCAAAAGCAGGCGGATTTGCAGGGGTTGCAACGTCAATTGGAATATATGCTCATTGGTTATGACCCAGAGATAGAGGTGACATTGCGACCTAAGCAGCCTATTCGTATTCAGCTCTCGCTCTCAGTTACTCAGTCGGTAGGTGACGAGTATAGTGGCCATCTGGATATAGCTCTTTTTCGTCCAGTATATGGAGCTGATGAGGAGGCTCTTTTAGTGCTATTTCATGAGAAAAATCTGCTCTTTACCTTTGACCCACTACTCAGTCCTACCTTTATCGGAGGTGAGATTCCTGAGTCACCGCTCTTTAAGGTGATGTATTACTACGCTACATTGGGTGCCATGTATTACTATGATAGCTTCTCACTCTATGGAGGAGACCCTTTCCTTAATTATCTAGTGTCAAGAAGTGGCTTCTTTGAAGCGGGTTGGCAAGATAGTGGCGGATTGAGCAATACCCATCTTACCTCCAAGCTTTCGCCCTCAAAGTACTTGCCCGAGTTGCAGTCTAAGTGGGGTAGCTATTTTCGCGAGCTGTGGTATCTATACCATAGGGAGGGACTTGATAGCCCTCTTCCTACTGCTTATAATAGGGTGTTGACTGCGGTTTTACAAGGGCTTCGTCAATTAAGGGAGTATGATAGTAGCACTTCCTTTCTGACTTTGTTTTTTGATTCTAAGGAAAAGGACATGAGTGCACATTTCCAAGCCAATAAGGGTTCTTTAGAGGTGGGGAACACTCGTAGCTTAGTAGAGGAGTTATTTCCAAGTGTTGTGTTTAGTCGATGATTACTAGATTGTATATAAAGGATTTTATCCTAATTAAAGAGCTGGAGCTGGGACTCAAGGAGGGCTTTACTTCTATCACCGGTGAGACTGGGGCGGGAAAGTCTATACTAGTGGGGGCTATTGGCCTGATTTTGGGCAATAGAGCAGATACCACCACCATACGGGAGGGTGCTAAGAAGGCCATTATTGAGGCCGATTGTGACCTCAATGGAGTGTTGGGTATCGAGCAACTTTTTGAGGAGAATGACCTAGACTTTGAGCCAATTTGTCGACTGCGTAGGGAGCTTACAGTGGCTGGTAAAAGCCGTGCTTTTATCAATGATACTCCTGTCAATACTACTGTAATGAAGCTGATTGGTGAGCGATTAGCCGATATTCATTCACAGCACCACAATATGTTGATTGGTGAGGCTCACTACCAGATGAGTATCCTAGATACTTTAGGTGGCAATGAGTCTTTGCTTGAGGAGTATCTTGGTGCATACAATGCCTACCAAAAAGCTGCTAAAGAGCTGGAAAAGGAGCGGAAAAGGATAGAGGAGCAAGCAAAGGAACAGGAGTTTATTGCCTTTCAACTGGAGCAACTTGATCAAGCTAATCTCAGGAGTGGTGAGCTGACACAGCTTGAGGAAAGACAGTCCATGGCGCAACATACCAGTGAGATTGCCGATGCCCTCAATATGCTTATCTCTTTTGCTGATAGTGATATGGAGATTCCTGGAGTGGTACAGCAGATTCATACGGCGACCCGTTTGCTCTCCCATGCTGCTGAGCACTATTCTCAGGTGGAGGAATTGCATGAGCGTCTCTCCTCGCTAGAGCTTGAACTATCGGATATGATCCGTGAGGCGGGGGGGCTTTTGGATACCATTGAGGTAGACCCTAGTGAATTGGCACAGATTGAGGAGCGGATAGACCTTTTGCAAGGATTGCTCTTTAAGTTTAAGCTAAGTGATAGCGATGACCTCATTAAGCTTCGTGATGAGTACCGAAAGACGCTGGATAATATCACTAATTCGGATGCCTATCTTAAGGAGTTGGAAAAGGAACTAACGAAGAAGCAGGATGTGGCAAAAGCACTGGCAAAGAGACTTACTGAGCGCCGTACTAAGGTGGCAAAGGAGCTATTGCCTCCACTGCACGCATTAATGAAGGAGCTGTGTATTGCTGGGGCTACATTCAAGGTGGATTTGCAGCCCCTGGACAAGCTCACGGAGAGTGGTGCTGATGCGGTTCAGTTTTTATTCGCCACCAATAAACAGACGAAACTGCAACCGATTAGGGAGATCGCATCTGGCGGAGAGATTTCTCGCTTTATGCTGGCATTGAAGACCATCTTGGCAGAGCATAGTGTATTGCCTACTGTGATTTTTGATGAGATTGATACCGGTGTTAGTGGTGAGGTGGCTGAGAAGTTAGGCGGAGTGATGAAGCGCTTGGGTAGGAATATCCAAGTATTATCGATTACGCATCTGCCTCAGATTGCTGCACTTTCGGCCCATCAGTTGGTGGTAAGTAAGGAGGAGGAAGAGAGTGGTTTTTTTACCACCATTAGGGAGGTGAGTGGTGAGGAGAGGGTTAAGGAATTGGCAAATATGCTGACTGGTGCGGAGATGACGGAGGCAGCATTGGCCAATGCTAGAGCACTATTAGCACGAAATAAGTAACGTAATATGATGTATCGAAATAATGCAAGGGGAGGTAGGAGATACCCCAATAGATCTAGAGAACGTGATGAGATGATATTTGGTATCCATGCCATACGTGAGGCGTTGGAGGCTGGAGAGCAGATTGACTTTGTCTATCTCAAGAGGGAGAATAGTAGCGATGGGATTAAGGAGCTAATAGAATTACTCCGCAATCATCGGGTGCCATTAAGGAGGGTGCCGGTGGAGAAGCTGGATCGTTTGGCAGGTCGTAGCCACCAAGGGATTGTGGCGGTTAAGGCGGCTGCCCACTACTTTACACTGGAGCAGGTGGTGCCTACGCTTTTTGAGGCTGGTAGAGACCCATTCTTGGTGATATTGGACGGCATTACTGATGTTCGCAATTTTGGTGCCATCGCCCGTACCTGTGAGTGTACTGGTGTAGATGCTATTGTGATCTTTGAGCAAAACTCGGTCTCTGTGACTGCCGATGCGGTAAAGACATCGGCTGGGGCACTCTCTCGAGTGGCTGTATGCCGGGAGCCTTCTATAGAGCGAGCAATTGACTATCTAAAGCAATCTGGTGTGAAGCTGGTAGGAGCTAGCGAAAAAGCTTCCGAGTTGCTATACGATTGCGATATGAAAGGTCCGCTAGCTCTCGTAATGGGTGCTGAGGATAAGGGGCTTTCGGAGTATGCTATACGTCAGTGTGACCACCTTACCCGTATCCCTCTATATGGCGAAATAGGTTCGCTCAATGTATCGGTGGCAACGGGGGTGTTGCTCTATGAAGCGGTAAGACAGAAGAGATAATTGAATCATTAATATTAACAACTAAGATTATGAGTAAAGAGATTATTAGTACTCCAAATGGACCTGCAGCAGTAGGCCCTTATTCACAGGCCGTAGCTGTCAATGGGCTTGTATTTGTTTCTGGTCAACTCGGATTAGACCCTAAGAGTGGTCAATTTGCTGCTGAGGATGTTGTGGGTCAGGCACATCAGGTATTTAAGAATGTCCAAGCGATCCTTGAGGCAAAGGGTTTGACCCTCCAAAATGTGGTGAAGACTACTTTGTTCCTCACCGATATTGCGGACTTCGCTAAGGTAAATGAGGTCTATGCTGAGTATTTCCAAGCACCTTACCCTGCTCGTAGTGCTTTCCAAATCTGTGCACTACCAAAGGGAGGTCTTGTGGAGCTTGAGGTGATCGCAGCGATTTAATTCACTAAGCTGTAAAAAGAAGAAGGTGGAGATGACTATTGGTCACCTCCACCTTCTTGTATATAGAGCCTATTACTCTTCTTTGGCGGGTGGGGGAAGGACGTCTTTAATGGAAAAGGAGGTCCTGAAGACTCTGTGGTTGTAGTCTTGGACGATGGCCTTGAAAAGACGTGTATAGTGCTCTTGTACCTCACTAGAGGGCATAACTGCTTTATCGGGTTCGGTCTGTAGATAGGGTACAGGAGCCGAAGCCTTGATATCTCCAGTAGGAGTCATCGTTAGCGTAATCTCTTTGGTAAAAAAGATATACTGGCCTTGGAAGTAATTAAGTGCTATATGCTCCGCCTTCGTATCAAAGATATTGCTTCCATAGCTGAGCACAGGCTCCTCAATGCCAAGTAGGTACAGCAGAGTGGGGAGGATATCTGTGTGTTGCACCACATAGTCCTTAATCTCTCCCTTGAGCTTCCCTTGCGGATCATAGAATGCAATAGGAGCTGCCGCATGACCCGCCAAGTTGTTGTACGCCGGGTGATCGCTCTGATTTGTATGGTCGGCTGTGATGATAAATAGGGTGTTCTCAAACCAAGGCTTATCTTTGATTTTATCAAAGAACTCCTTAAGTGCCAGGTCGGCATACTGTGCGGTCTGGTGGATAGGCAAGGTTCCCTCCTTAAACTTCCCCTTAAATCCAGGAGGCAGCTTGAATGGGTGATGATTGGAGAGTGAGAAGAAGAGTGCTCCAAATGGCTCTTTCAGATTATCCATATCCTCTGCCATAGCCTGCTCAAACGGTAGATCGTGTATACCCCAAGTACTTGTTTTTATATTATTATCATCTGGATAGTTTGCAAGATAATTGGTGATAGTATATTGCTCTTGTAGCCCAAGCTTATTTAAGAAAGAATAGAATCCCATTACGCCATCAGAGTCACCGTGATAAAACTTAAGGTGATAACCTTTGTCCTTAAGGGATCGAGGCAATCCAGTATCAAAAGTAGAGAAATGTTGATAGTTATTCATTTCCCAATCGTCGTCATTAAATGTGCCACCAAAAGATGGTAGTGAGACAAATACTGATGGAAAAGACTCTACAGATCGCTTTCCTGTGGCAAATCCATATTTGGCATAAAGAGTATTTGGTAGTAAAGAGTCTAAAAAAGGTGTATAAGAGGGAAAACCATTAATATCTCTATTGAGGTATCCAATATATTCCTTACCCATACTTTCTAAGAGAATTATCATTACATTACGCCCCTTCATTGATCCAGATAAGCTATCGTTCTCAGCAATAGGTGCAAATTGGTATATAGGCGTAAAGATTTTAGCCAATTCATTATCACTATAGAAGCTATATTCAATATGACCACTTGGATCTTGAGATAAAGAAAACGGAGAATTATAAATTATTGGAAGTTGATCATAATCAGTCATATAGGGAACTAATATGGTCATACTCTGAGGTTTTCCTTCTAAGTCCCAACGCCCTCGCATACTAAAGAATAAAAATACGATAGCCAGTAGAGAGGCTACAATATTGAGTAGTAGAGGTTGCTTGTGATTAGGGTCTCTTTCGTACTTTATCAACCTAAAACAGACAATACCGATAATCATTATCACAAAGAAAGCAAGGGTAAGAGGCCAAAACTCCCATATGAAGTCTTTGTAGAAACCAAACATACTTTTACCCTCAAACTCGCTGAATACGGTAGAATTGACCCTTCTCAGAACAAAAGGATAATATCCTGTATCGGATACATTCAAGAATGCAAATAAGGTAAAGGGAATAAAGTAAGCCGCATAGCAAATCCGTCTATACCACTTATTCATTTCAATCTTTGCAGGTAGGTAAGCCCCAACTATCATCATCAAATAGTAGAGGATAAAGCCAAATCCAATGGCAACCATATCTATGATATAGCCACCACGCATCAGACTTATTAGTTGTTGAAAATCTACATTTGGGAAATGACTTTGATTGTAGTAGAAGTAAAGTAGGCGGCAAAGTTGCATCATTAATAGTGCAACAAAAGTATGCCAAATTATAGCCACCCACCGATTGTTTGTTGTTATCATTTGCAGTGATGAAAATTAGTTGTATTAAATGCCTGTTGTTACTCCAGTTAAGTCCGAGAAAAGCTTAGTCTATCTCTGATTGTTGATATTTAGTGTATACTCTTTGTAATTAATTGGAGGTTGAAGTGCCTGCAAACCCTCAAATGGTAGCTTTTTTGACCCCCAAAAGTATTGGACAATATAGCATACTTCTATTCCTTTATCATGAAATAGCTTTGCCGTAGTGTTGGTAACTGTCCCTACACCTTCTCGCCCGAAGGCTGTTCTCAAGAAAGCGACCTTCATATTGCTTATTTATTGGGTGCCAATTCATCAAGAAGCTGAAAAAGAGTTCTCTGGGTTTTAACCTCTTTTTCTGTGGGTGGATTATCAAACACTCCCTTTTCTTTGAGCCGTAGTAGCTCTATCGCAAGAGCTTTTCTATCCTCCAGGTTCATTTTTTTGCCCTTAAGCTTAGAAAGAATTTGCCCTTTGATTACTGGCCACTTGCATTCAGCGCTCCATTTGCTTTGCTGATAACTTGATGCCTTACTTTTATAAAGGTCATCGGTATGCTCAAGTCCAATGATCCAATTCCTCACCTTTTTACAGTGGGTCGAGGAGCGGTCAATTGAACCGATATTCGGAAAGTAATAGTAGAAAGGTAGGTTAGTGATTACTGTTCGTGGTTCTTTCAGTACCACTTCACTCCACCAGGGAAAATCCTCAAATATCACACCCTTCAGGAATGGGATATCTTCAATGAGCTCCTTCTTGATTAGGTGACGCCAAACATAGAAGTGCTTAATAGGATTCTCAATATTGGTATGGCTATTTTCTGTAATATGCTCAAATACATTATCGGTTGTATAGCTCTTGATCTCCTTTAGATCGTATCTTTTCTTGAGCCCTTTAGGTACTGCATTGTCTATATTAAAACCTAAAAAATGTCTGACAAGTAAGTAGGGACGAAAGTAGGGATCCTTATACCAGGTTACCACTTCTGCCTTCTCCCTCTTCATTAGAGCAAGAGCTAGCTCAAAGGTTTGTGGGTGAATGAGGTCGTCAGAGTCAAGGTAGTTTATATACTCCCCTTGAGCATTTTGCATACCTACATTCCGAGCATCAGATAGGCCGCCATTTTCTTTGACTACGATTTTGAAGCGACTATCCCTCGAGGAGTATTCCTCCAAAATTGATTGGCTATTATCTGGACTGCCATCATTTACACAAACAGCTTCCCAGTCCGTAAAAGTTTGAGCAAGCACACTATCCAAGCATCTCCTTAGATACTTTTCTACATTGTACACAGGGATAATTACTGAAATCTTTGGCATAATATTGTCAATGTCAAGGTGCTATACAATATCTCTGAAGCGGGGGGGAATTTCGACGATGAAGCAGAGGCCGAGCATGGCTGGCTTATTCCAGGCGTAGGGCGGACGTATGATTGTCTGCATTGTGCGGGCTATCTTAGTGGTGCGGTCCCAATTGCGTGCTTTATGATTCGTTACCTGTTTGATGGTCTTAGAGCGCTTCGCGATGTGCTTTGTCCAGCCTGCTTCTCTTCGGTCTGGGTCGGCAAACCTTGCTTCAATGCGTCGCATATCGAAGTAGCCAAAGTGGAATAGGTAAAGGTTCTTATCAATATGGAAGTTCTTTCCTTTGATCCGATGGAATCCAGATCCCCACTGTAGAGGCGCTGCTAATACGCTCGGCTTGGTATATCTAGTGGAGAGGCGTGCATACTTACGCTGATTGAGGAATGGCGTATCATCCTCCTTGATATCCGCCTCTTTGCCAAGGAACTGTCCTACATCCACTCCAAGACCAGAAACACTATTCTTAATATCCAGACTGCTCAGGTACTCGCGTAGTCCTTTACCTACATTAGGGTCTACCACTAGGAGTTCATCGGCATCTACACCGATCACAAGGTCATATCCCTTCTCAAAAAGCTCCTTAGCTCTATTGGAGAGAAATAGCAAGCGCTCCTTCTCCGCCGATACCACTTGACCTTTGATCTTATCTACCGCCACCACTTGAGCTTTGGGGCACCAGTCTGGTAGCTTCTGATCTTTTCCATCGAGATAGATGTATAGGTTTTCCTCGCCCAGTTCAGCACCATAGTATCTTGTCCAGTGCTTTAGGTAAAAGTCGTCGTTACGCACCATCGTAATGGCAGCAATCTTTTTCATCTCCACAATCCAAAAAGTTTATAACCAATCCATTGTTAATACATCGTAAAGATACATATAATATATGATCTACGCCTCAAATAGGTTGAGGGTGAAGGTTGTGCCGTCCCATTGGGCATAGCTAAAGTGGGTAATCCAGTCGCCAAGAATCACCACTCTAGATTGGCGAGAGAGCATCAGATCGAGCATTATATGGCGGTGCCCAAAGATGAAAAAGTCGGGGGCGTCATTAGGGTGCTCTGCTAGATACTCCTTAGCAAAGTCCACTAGATACTCCTCCTTTTCGCCTCGGTACTCCTGCTTGTATTGATCCTTCAATCCCTTTTTGCGGCTATGCAGTGCCCAGCGGTGTGCGAAGCCTACGGTGAGCCAAGGGTGCAGACTTCCATATAGCTTTTGGCATATCCGATTATGGAAGATCGCTCTGATGATCCTAAAGCCCCTATCATCCTTGATAAACTCGTCTCCGTGTGCGATATAAAACTTCTTACCGAGTAGCTCAAAGGTAGTAGGAGCTCTATGCACTTGGCAACCTATCTCCTTAGGAAGGTAATCATACACCCATATATCGTGATTACCAGTAAAGAAGTGAATCTCCACGCCATGATCCGCCATATCAGCCAACTTCCCAAGGATACGGGTATAGCCCCTAGGCACCACATACTTGTACTCAAACCAGTAGTCGAAGATATCTCCTACCATAAAGAGATGCGTTGCATCCACCTCTATCTCCTTGAGCCAGCGTAGAAACTTTCGTTCTACAGCCAAAGGGTCTTGATGAAAGTAGGCACCGAAGTGGGTGTCCGAGGCAAAGTAGATCATACACCTTCCTTAGAGTAGTCCCAGTTCCAGCTTTGCCTCGTCGGTCATCATATCTCGGTGCCACTCTGGCTCAAAGGTGAGCTTTATCTCAGCACTCTTCACCCCTTTCACACTCTCCACCCTCATCTGGGCGTCGGTGATGAGGAAGTCCACCACAGGGCAATTAGGCGAGGTGAGTGTCATCGTCACCACCACATGCCCCGTTTCGTGATTCACATCTACATCGTAGACCAATCCTAGGTCGTATATATTCACTGGTATTTCGGGATCATAAACTGTTCGTAGTGCTTTTACGATCTCCTCCTCCATCTGCATTAAATTATTTTCCATCTTTATGGTTTACTTAGTGGGGTAAGGTACCCCTTTAATTTCAAATACTTTCTTTATCGCTGTGATGAGAATCCTATCCTCTGCATCAGGCTTCTCATAAAAGCTATCATTATGCACTTCAATATCGGGTGCCACACCTCCCTCTAGTAGCACCATATCCTTGTCGTAGCTCTTCACGGCTGAGTAGCGTACCCGCCAGCCATTAGGCAATTCGGCCGAAGCTGGCATGCCAGCTCCTCCGCCCGACTGCTCTCCTATCCTGATCACATTCTTGGCACTCCTCACCTTGTATAGGAAGTCGTTGGTGGCACTGTAGCTACTCCTATCTTGCAGAATCAGCACCGGCTTCTCCGTAAGCGTCTTGATAGAGCTCGGACTGATATAATGCGCCTTGGGTTTGGAGAACTCGTGATGCCCTGGTCCTGTCTTGTGGACTGTATAGCCGATGAGGCACTTCTCCTTAATGAAATAAGAAAGTAGCTTATCGCAATTATCTAGGGAACCCCCACCATTCCCCCTAAGGTCCAGGATAATGGCATCACTCTTCTCAAAAAGCGAAAGGATCACCGGCATATTGCCAATACCACTGGAGAAGCTACCATAGGACATATAACCAAAAGAGAGGGTCCGCTCCTTTGTGGCAAAGAGTCCATACCTCATCCCGCCCGAAATCATCAAACGCCCAGATAGATCTCTGCGTCGTGCATAGATATTGAGCCCTGTAGTAGGGTCGGGGGCAATGGGGTAACCACTGACATCAAAGTCGGAGTAGAGGTTGACATGACCATCCTTCAGCTCATTCAGCATATCCGATAATAAATAGAAGAAGCTCAGAGTACTCTGCTCTGACTCCTTTAGCTTGGCCAAATAACGGTCGTGCACCTCATTCCAATCCACCCCCTTCTCCTCAAAAAAGCAGTAGTGCTCATCCATGATCTTCCAGAGTGCTTCAAAGTTGGTCACTTGATCAGCCTCTCCTGGTGTCTCTGGAATACAACCACCTAGGGCAATCACCACCAGTGAAAGTATAGCTAGTCTTATCTTATTCATTAGTCGCGATATCTATTGGTGATTTGTGGCGAGGCAACCGCTTTCCCTCCCGAGAGCTTAAAGCTATCCAAGGAAAGTCCCACCACTAGATTCCAGCACCCCGATTTGTAGGTGGTATGATTGATTTTCTGTCCGAAATAGCTATGCTCCGCCCCCACCGTGAGGGTGAGATTGTGGATAGGTAGATCAATAAGTAGCCTCTGCTTGATGCCAATTGTATTATGAAAAGAGCCGAAGTGAATCGCTATCTTGGCTCCATTATCGCCCGAAACGTAGTCGTAGTAGCTCTGCCCATATTCTGGGTGAAACGCCCCCATCATCAACGGTATTTGAGCAGAGTAGCTGATGCTGAGTGGCATGGTCTTCCATGGGATTTGATACCTCAGGCGTCCCCAACCATCTAGTCCAATATTGGCCTTCACATTGCCTATATTATTGGTGTTGGACTCCTTGATATGCCCTCCCACATTGAGTGCTAGGAGCGGGGCAAGGTCTAGGGATAGCCCTTTGTGCTTCACTACTCGCCAGCTAGGACCCACGGCATAGTCCACCCCGAGACTATACATCACCGTACCATTGGCTTTATTCTTGAGAGAAGCTAGATTGAGTGACACATCTTGATAGATATGCCATGAGCGTTGGCTGGATGCCGCAAAGTCGGTGAGGAAAGAGAGCTTTCCCTCTATTCCACGGTGTGCTATGGGGCTAAGGTATTGGTCCTTTACCCCCATCTCCCCAATGTGAAATAGATACTTAGTGTGGGTCATGGGTAAATTACCCTCCCAGCTCCAAGGCTCGCCCTCTACCCACTTACCTAGTTTTTGGTACCACTTCTCCTGAGTAGGCTCTTGTGCCAAAGCTACAGAGCAATAGATAGGCAGAAGTGCCACGAGCACCCACCCCCTTCTCCAATGGTTCTGCTTATTCCTCCTCATCATCCTCTTCAAACTGTAGCATCTTCTGTCCGGTTGCCTCTTCAATAAGGTGTAGTGTCTCCTTGAGATCATCTTTGGACTTCTTGCTACTTTCCTTTGGCTCCTCAGCTTCTTCCGATTCCTCTTCCGATTCTTCCCCCTCCTCTGGTACTCTTGCAGGAGGTAGCTCCTCTACCTCTGCCACCTCATAGTTACTGATCCGCTTTCCTTTGGCTCGAATGCTCTTTTCACCGATAAATGTTTCGGCGTCTATCTCGATCGGCATACGGTGCTCGTCTCCTCCGCCAAAGGTCACTTTGATCAGTGGATATACCTCCTCACTCAGGAGTAGCACTCTATTTTGCTCCTCTCCTTGGATAAAGGTGCGACCGCCATCCTCCTCTATTGGGAAGCGCTTAATATAGGTGTATTTTGCCTCCTCATCGTAGTAGACCAGGGTCCATATCTTATCAGGGTCGTATGGCTCAATCACCTTGATATCTCGCTCGAAGTGGGTGGCATCGCTATACCCTGTGGTGTAGCATTCTCCATTTTCCCTAATCACCAGAACTTGGTCATCGCCAGCAAACTCGCCTAGGAAGGTGCCTCGTTCATCATAATTGATGCGGAAGACATCCCAGTCAAACCAGACCTTCCGGCCCCCGAGCGTGCTAGCCCCTTGCTCCTTGAGCGTTACCTTGAATACATTCCCTCGGGTCAGGAGGTTCCCTTTGGCGGTGCGCCCTTTGATCAAGATCTCAGCAAAATCTCGTTCAAAGACCAGCTTCCTCCTCCGCTCCCTTTGGGTAGGTCGAAGAACCACCTTCACCGTCTCAGCCTCTCCATTGGGGTTGGCGGAGAAGTAAAGGATTTTTGAACCAGGCTTTTCCTGTGTCACATGGTACTCCCGATCACGAATCAGCGATGGGATATTAAACCTCTTGATGTAGGCAGCCCCATTCTTGCCATCTCTGTAGATCACATTATATATAGTACGCTTGTCATTGCGGATCCAGCGAGCTACGTGTATGATCTCTTTGCCAACGAAGGCTTTATCGGCCACCTTGGTAATGAGGTACCGTCCATCTCTCAAGAAGACAATCACATCATCAAGGTCCGAGACTTCGCAGACAAATTCGTCTTTCTTCAGACCTGTGCCGATGAAACCGCCCTCACGATCTACATAGAGCTTTTCATTTTTCAGCACCACCTTGGCGACTTGAATCTCATCAAAGCTTTGGATCTTGGTGAGGCGGGGATATTTATCGCCATACTCTTTGAGTAGCTTTTGGTACCACTTGATGGTGTAAGAGCGGATGTCATTCAGCGTCTCTTTGATCTCTGCCATCTCCTTTTCAAGCCCTTTAATGAAGAGTTGGTTTTTCTCTTCATTGAAGCGAAGGATGCGTGCCATCCGGAGCTCCAGCAAGAGCTTTAGATCATCGTCCGTCACAGGGCGTATCATTCCCTCCAGAGCATCGGATAGTCGCTCACGGATATGAGCAATCGCCACTTTTAGATTCTTGGCTTGCTCAAACTCCTTGTCCTTGTAGATACGTCTCTGGATAAATAGCTCCTCCAAAGAGCTCTTTAGGTGCTGCTCCTCTAACTCTGCTAGTTTGATCTTTAGCTCAGCACGCAGGTAGGTCATGGTGCGCTCCACCCCATCTTTGAGTACCTCTGTAATATTGAGAAACTCTGGTTTGTCATCGCGGATCACGCAACAATTGGGGGCAATGCTCACCTCACAATCAGTAAAGGCGTAGAGGGCATCAATCGTTTTGTCGGACGAAGTGCCAGGAGGTAGCTGTATCTCAATATTGACTGTGGCAGCCGTCTTATCATCAATTTTCCGCACCTTGATATTGCCCCGATCATTCGCCCGCATAATCGACTCAATGATCGAACTGGTGGTACGACCAAAGGGGATCTCCGTGATAGCAAGGGTCTTGGCATCTTTTTTCTCTATCAGTGCCCGCACCTTGATTTGCCCACCACGCTCGCCGTCATTGTAACGGCTGATATCCATCAGCCCGCCTGTTGGAAAATCGGGATAAAGCTCAAATTCTTCTCCTTTGAGATAAGCAATGCAAGCCTCCAGTAGCTCACGGACGTTGTGGGGGAGTATCTTGCAGGAGAGCCCCACCGCAATACCTTCTGCACCCTGAGCAAGGAGTAGGGGAAACTTCACTGGTAGTGCCACCGGCTCCTTGTGAGTGGCATCGTAGGAGAGCTTGTAGTCGGTGATTTTATCGCTGAAAAGCACCTCTTTGGCAAAAGGGGTGAGCCTTGCCTCTATATACCTAGCGGCAGCTGCCCCATCGCCCGTGAGGATATTACCCCAGTTACCTTGGCAGTCAATCAATAAGTCTTTCTGACCTAACTGAACCAGTGCATCGCCAATACTGGCATCTCCGTGGGGGTGAAGCGACATGGTCTGACCCACAATGTTCGCCACCTTAATGAGGCGGTCGTCCATCTGCGACATCGTGTAGAGAATGCGTCGCTGTACCGGCTTCAAACCATCCTCTATATGGGGCACCGCACGCTCCAGAATTACATAAGAGGCATAGGAGAGAAACCAATTGCGATACATTCCGCTTAGCACATAGCTACCACTCCCATCCTTAATGGAGTCTTCGCTGGAGTGCTCTGAAGCTGGCAGCTGCTCACTATTTTGGTCTAGCTCGTCAATATGTTCGTTTTGATTATTTTCTTTCATCATTTGGCTCAATTTGCCACAAAATTAATCAATTATTCAGATTATGCCAAGTAGAGGGCCAACCTAGTCCATGGGTTACGCATTAGAAATATAAACTTAAGTTACAGTCTTAATATGGATAGCTTGTACTAGACAAGCGAGAAAGGACCTCAGAGAGGTCCGATTTGTTGTAGTCCCTGTGTCGGGGGGTGTAGCCCGAACGACCAGGGGAGGCTATAATTCGCGAATATATTCGACCCCTTGCGGGTCGGACGACCAATTCTAGGATTAATTTTGATAGGTGGTCCGATCCACAAGGGGTCGTGGATTTGGGGGCCACGTTAGACAACCCCCAGTCGTTCGGGGCTAACGCCCCTCCGACAGGGGGCTACAACAAATCGGACCTCCTCACGGAGGTCCTTCACGCCTTATCCTAAACGCCTTATCGGACAGGTCTGACAAGTCGAGAATGTTGCCCGAAGTGCCATTCTCATATGAGCTTGAAAAAGAATTGGCCTGACTCGTCTGACCTGTCCGATAAGGCTCACAAAAAACTGTAAAATAAAGTGAAAAACCTACCCAAAATAGGGCTTCGCAAGCACCCCCTCACAACCCACTGATTTCCAACACCCTACAAGAGCCTCCATTGAGATGCAACTAAGCAATCGCTTAGTTGCAACAAACCGATCGCTTAGTTGCAACTCGCCGATCGCTTAGGTACGGGCTCAGCAATCGCTTAGATACGGGCTCAACAACCACCCTCCCAACTCATTGGTTTATAACACCATACAATAACCCCTTCACTTCACCCCACCTTCCCTTCTCCCCCGACAAACATTAACCTATTTTAAGCACGCAAGCACTTTATCCGCGTCGCTAACGAAATACAAGAGAAAAGAATCTCTCTCCCCCGTTCCAGAAATGTCTAACAACCGATCATAGATTATCGCAGATCTCCCCTTATCGCCTTAACTCCAACCTCTGACAGGAGCAAGGTTCCATTCTTCTACTTTGGAATCAATATCAGTCACATGTCAAACTCAACAAGGTAATTAATACAAATAAAGTTCCAGCTGTTTGGGTGAACAATAGAGAACTCTCGTCTTTAGTCGGAATAGATATTATAAGTACGCTTATTTTTAAACAAATTATTGGTGCATTATACCTTGACTAGCATGAAAAAGGAAATCATTGTAATTTTTGTTTTATTGTTGCCATTAACTTTATATGCACAAGAGGTCTTAGATACTGCTTATTGTCGTATACAATATGATATGGTCTATCAACTTGACACCGTTTCGCATAGTATGGAAAGAAGCGACCTCATATATCTAGATATTGGTCAAAATTATTCTAAATGCTATAGTTATTATACACATGAAAGTGATTCGTTAATGAATTCGCAAGATGGGAAAAGGGTGTGGAGAGATAGATTCATGAGGGCTTTGGAGGACTCTAAGGGAGATAGTTTTAATAGCTTTCCTCACAAACGTAATACATTTATTATTTTCAAAGACTTTAGATCGGAAGCGATGATAGTGCAAGATGGTTTTTCTACTTATAGATATGAATATGAAGATGAATTGCATTCAATGAAGTGGGAGCTACTAGATAATGTATCTAAGGAAATCGCTGGATATAAAGTGTTTCAAGCGAAAACAAAATGGAGAGGCCGGATTTGGACTGTTTGGTTTACTCCAGAGGTGCCATTAGATAATGGACCTTGGAAACTAGGTGGTTTGCCAGGGTTAATCTTTGAGGCTTATGATGAAGCAAATCACTACCACTTTACTTTAATTGGTATTAACCTAATGGAGAGTTATCCGATAATTAAAGACAAAGAATATGGTGTTTATGGCTTTCGCAAGGAATTTGAGGTTATTGATAGACTTACATTTTTAAGAAAGTGCCACCAATTTAGAACTCTTCCTGATGCTGAGTCCCAATCCTTATTAGGAATTTCAGACACGGGAGTTCAACATAATGATTTTTTAGAAAAGGACTACAGATAACTTAGTGTATGACTGAGAATAGGTTTGTGTTCTTTATTCTTTGTTCCCTTATTACATTACCACTATTTGGGCAAGTAAGTGGAAAGATAGTAGATATAGAAAATGGAGAACCTCTAATTGGAGTTATAGTTACGGCTAAAAGAATTGGGGAGGATAGGATTATAGGCTACAAAAGAGCGAATAATGAAGGGGAATTTAGGCTGAAACTTGAGCCAAAATCTGGAGTGTGGCTACACTTCTCTATGCTTGGATATGCTAAGGATAGTGTGGAACTAAAAGCGGGGCGGAGCTATTATGAGATAAAGCTACGTGAGCAGACGACTCAGCTCAAAGAGGTGAAAGTGACGGCTAGAGCGATTACAGCTCAAGGGGATACAATTCGCTATCTCGTCTCCAACTTTAGTGAGATACAGGACAAAAACCTTGCTGATGTGCTGAAGAAGATGCCAGGGATAGAGGTGTCGGAGAGCGGTCAGATTAAGTATCAAGGTCAGGCAATTAATAAGTTTTATATCGAGGGGCGTGATATGCTAGGTGGTCGCTATGGTATCGCGACCAATACGATTAATCCTGATGATGTTGGCTCTGTAGAGGTGCTGGAAAATCACCAGCCGATTAAGACCCTAGAGGATATCTCTTTCTCTCAAAATCCTGCGATTAATATTCGTCTTAAAGAGGATGCTAAAAGTCGCTGGGTCGGTACAGCGACATTGGGCGGTGGCTATATGGATGCTAAGCCAGCTCTGCTCTGGGATGCTCAGGCGACTCTGATGAGATTTAAGAAGGAGAGTCAAGTACTTATCACGGGGTGCAGTACCAATGCTGGTAAGAGTGCGAATGCATTTAGCTCTAATCTCATCTTTGACAGTGATGGTTCACCACTTGGTGGCGAGTATTCGCTCTCTAATCCTATAAGGGTTTCGCCATCAGTGCCGTATCAACTGGATCGCAACAGAACTCGTAAAGGTCCGTCGCATATGGTGAGTACCAATAACTTGTGGGGACTGGGTGAGAATATAGATTTGACGAGTAAGATCAATTATAGTCATCGAACGGATCTCTCTAGGAGTCGCTCGGAGATGATTTACTTCCTCAATGATGGCAATAGAGTGATTGAGAGCGAGGAGGATTCGGAAGCTCGTGACGAGACTCTATCTGTGGATGTCAATCTGCTGGTCAATCGTCCTAAGCTCTATTTGAGTAATAAGTTGTCGGGAAACTTTGAGTGGAACAATATAGAACTGCTAACAGCTGGAACGTATCCAAATAGTCAAACAGTGAGAGGGGAGCGACAAAGTTTGGAAAATAGACTCAACTTGCTAGTGCGTAAAGGTAAAGGTGGATTCTCACTCAATTCGTTTGTAAAGTGGGAGAGGCGACCAAATGTATTAGTAGTTGGAAGTCCGAAGTCCGATGATGGAAGTCACTTGTCTCTCGTCTCTCGTTTCTCGTCACAATTACTATTTACCAATACTTCAACTAGCCTTAGTTACATATTGGGTCGTGTGGTGCTTTCCACTAAGCTGGGCGTGGCGACAATGCACAGAAGTATGGGGAGTGAATTAAGTGGTTTGCAGTTGTCGCTCTCTCCGCTAGAAAATGATGTAAAAGCCAATTATTATCAGTTCTATGCGACACATCAACTAAGCTATAGCTACAAGAACTTTAAGAGCGAAATAGAGGCACCTATTGCTTGGACGCCATATAGCTTTGAGAGCGGTAAGACGACTAGACTTCATCGCTTTCCTCTCTCTCCGCATATCAGGCTGGAACTGCAGGCAACGACACGATTGAAGCTCTTTGCTACAGCACGCTATCGTAATGAAATCCTAGATGACCAGGAGTGGTACGACGGATATATCCTCAATAACTATCGTACGCTATCACTAGGCTTGGAAGAGTTAGAAAGTCGTGAAAGTGGCTACGCGAGCCTTTCGGCAAACTATCGCAATGCTCTAGAGGCATTATTTGCGAGTGCATCGGTCTCTTATAATCGTTTTTGCACCAGTCATCTGAGTAGTCGAGACTTCGTGGATCACTATATGATTTTGCAGCCCATAGCACAGGAGAGTAGAGGTGATAGCTGGACGCTCAATGGTCGTGTGAGTAAGGGATTTATGTGGCTGAGAAGTGTGCTGACATTCAATGCTCTCTACTCGTTGGGTAATCAGGAGTTGCTACTACAAAAAGAGCTGACTCCGTACCGCTATAATATGCTGATGCTGACTGGTCAAATCTCTATGCGTCCTACGACTTGGGCGAGTCTGCTCTATGAGATTTCGTATAATCAGAGCGGTCAGGCAGAGGAGGGTAAGGGATTTGAGCGGAGAAATAATTATGCTCAGAAGCTGGACCTTGCTTTTATTCCATGTAAACTGTGGCGTGTGGAGCTGACTGGTAATCACTATTACAATGAGATTGCTGCAGATGTACGGAAGCACTATCTGCTGGCGGATGCTTCATTGGTGTACTCTTCGCCAGCAGGATGGGAAGCGAATTTGACGGCTCGCAATCTATTTAATAACCGCACCTATGGCTACACATCGCTCAGTGCACTGACGAGCTACACATCGGAGTATCAGATTCGCCCACTAGAGGTGCTTCTCGGCTTTTACCTCAGATTCTAAAACGCTTCAACTTGTCATGCACCTAATTAAGCAGCGAGATGCGATGGATTGTGGACCTGCGTGCTTGGTTATGGTGGTCAAGCACTTTGGTCGTCAACAGATATTTTAGGTTGGTAGAGCTATGCGAATAATTTCGTAAGTCTGAATATAAAGAACGAAGTATCAGCCACCCCTCTTAGTTGCGTTCTGAATAATTTCACTTGGGCATTAAAAGATTCTGCTGATGCATTTGTTGCTCTATTTCGGAAATAACTGGCTATTGTAAAGAGATTGTTCTTTATCGTACTTACCACTGTAGCAAATTGTTTCTTGGATAATGTTAGGGCTTGCCGACACCATTCTAAAAGTCTCTTTCTTGCTTCGTCTGGTGTCATTATTCTGTTGTAAAGAGTTCTGAAATCATTGATTAATTCGTGAGTTTCCCTAAGCCCATTGTATCTGTCAAAGATTATCTCTGCCCGCAATTTTTGGTCAGACGTCCACTTACTTCTTGGGGCAAGGAATGTGTGTTTGCACCTAGCTAATGCTTGGAGTAGCGTTTCCCCATTATCTAGGTGACTAGGCTTATAGCTAAGTTCTAAAGCGAAGTGTAACCTAGATTCCGCAAGTCGAGTGAGGGGCAAAAAAGAAGGGTGAGATTTCTTGCGATTTCTCACCCTTTGTCGTTAGAAATTGTTATCTTTATCTTGAC
>QWCB01002830.1_pt1 | contig 22564 bp, 26 predicted proteins | sample 1972511 | NCBI WGS metagenome assembly QWCB01 (sample SAMN09866719, study PRJNA288562) | Human gut metagenome isolate term5_stool, whole genome shotgun sequencing... | isolation source: gut | host: Homo sapiens | place: USA: California | reverse complement strand
TTGTCATAGCGCAGCTTCACTTCAAACCAATTGCTTGTTTTTGTTCTCATAACAATATTTTTAATAGGTTCTTAAATAAATTTTCCTTCGCTGGTCAATATCTGCCAGTTTACTTCCCGCCATTCGGTTTTAAGTCCATAGGCAAGTAGCTCAAGGCCGTTGCTATAATCCTCTTTGCTCATGTCCTTGCCGAGTTCCCGAATGCGCTCCATAGAGCGTTTTACAAATTCTCTTGATGTCATATTCATTAACTTTCCGTTATATTGCCCATAGGGACATAAACAAATGATGTGTTGTTTTTCTGCACTTCCCGTGGCCGCTTTGGTTTCAGACCGCCCTTGCGCTTGATAGCCCTCAGTTTCACGGCAAGACCTGCAAGTTCATCTATGCTGATTTTCCTGAAGGGCTTACCCGCAATGCGCGCGTTCATGCAGAAATTATCCACCCGTGCCCAGTCTGTGGTATCCACACCGAGCTGCTGCATCAGCTTCAGGCACACGCTGCGCTTGCTTCTGAGTTCCTTACGGATTGCCTCCCTGCGTTCATCGAACCCTGCCACTCGTTCCATATCGTTGCACATCTCGTCATACTCCTGTATGGAAGTCTCGTGCAGATGGACCGTCCGGCCGTGGGTATATTGATACACCAGAATCTCCTTGTCGGCGCCCGGCAACTGCTTCAGCAGCGAGTAAAACCGCCCGTAGTTCCTCTCCGCTCCCATAACTTTTCCTCCTTCCAGTCTTTATAATTCTGGCGGGCTTTGGCAACCGCTTCGGGCAAAGTGCCCTTGATGTCGCCAACCCCAAACAGGGGTACACCGTTTACGCAGGCGTACAGCTCGCCGTTAAACTCCATTACTTGCACAGCATGGCGCGCCTCCACATCGAGCAGAGCCTGGCGCCCCGCCTCGATACGTTCCGCACGCCGCTCGTGCCATACCTGCAGTTTTTTTCTCAATGTTTCAAAAAATTTTCTCATATCACTTGTCTTTTAAATAATATATCTGTACAATCTTGCCATTGCGCTTGATATGAAGTACTGTCTTGCCTTCGTCGGTCACCAGTACCGATGCCACATCACTCCTCAACTTCACATCACGCCGGTTATACATCTCCCATATCTTCGCATCCACATAATCCTTCAGACCGCGCCAATATTCACGCTCGTCATCCGAATCGTCGATACTGTAATACTGACTTATATCCATCTGTAGTCGCAACAACCACTCCGGCTTGTCGTTCGGTATCATAGAATAATATCTCAACTGTCTCATATTATCTTTTCTTCTTCGGCTTTTCTTTTCTTTTTGGGCTTTCGCCACTTGCATTCGTCACATTGGAAATGTCCCATGCCGTCACAGTTTCCGAGGCAACGGCCTTTCTTATAATCTCTACAATCTATCATGGCACCACCTTGCTGTATTTGTTGCGTTACATACCGTTATCTTGTCTGTTTCCGCTTCATGTAAAATCCACTTGGCTCTCTCCTTGGCAATCTTTGCCACCCGGACTGCTCTGTGGTGGTGTTGCACTGGTCGCAGCACGCGCCATCCTCCTCAAACACCGGCTCTATGCCGCAACTCGTCGCCACGTCCAGTTCCAACTTCGCACCCTTGCTCACCCACCAGTCCTTCAGCATGTAGATGTAGTCGCATTGCAGAAGCAGCCCGATGTCCACCTTCATGTGCTGTCGCCAGTCGCCGGGCTGTGGCAGACCGTTATTGAATGGGTTGATGGGATTGTAACCTTTTGTCTTCAAACGCTCTTCAGCAGCCTTGAAGGCAGCCTTGCGTTCGTCCATGTCATAGTGCGCTATCGCGCCGCTGATGTAGATTTTCTTATTCATTTTCATACTCCTCCATTTCTTCAATTTCATATTCCCAATTACAGGCATCTCTTTCATTGATGTTGTCCCCAAACCACTCAAACGCAGTGTCCACTTGCTCGTCCTGTCCTACAAGGTTACAATGTACGCATCCTCTATCTGCCAAGGCATTTAGAGCGTTAAAGACCTTCTCGCTGACTTCAACATCACATAAACCTACTGTATATGTTACAGTTACTGTTAAATCCTTTATCTTTTTCATAATATGTTTTTTATATTTCTAATTGTACATTAAAATGATACTCTTTGCACAATCGCCGTATCTGTATGATAGTGAAAGGCTCGCCATAGTACGCAAAGAATATCGTGCGTTCTCGCGTCTGTACCCTCACACCTTTCTTTCTAAGCCTGTACAGCAGGTTGTCTCGTTTGCTTGCCATATCACAGATTGTTACTCGTTTTCAAAACACCTTCTTTCCACACCACGTAATGATTTCCAGCTTCACCGATTGACCTGCCCAGGCAGTAGGCCTTATAACCCATCACACGAACCTTCATATCGCAGATATACCTTAGCCGTCGTGCCGGTTTGCCTGTTGGCTCACTTTTATCCTCTTGGCTTATAAAGATGAAGCATTTGCGATTGAAACGGCGCATCAAGGCAACAGCAGCAGGATAAGTCCATCCGAAATCGTCGTATGCCACTTGATAAGAGTCCACGATAATGAATTTCGGGGATTTGGGCTTGGAAAGACGCTCGGCAAGTTCCTCTACCGAATCATCGGTTACAACTCGAAAACGTCCTTGTACCTCGTTCATTCCCAAATAGTCCATTCGGCGCTGAAAACTCTGGTTTACACGTTCCTCATAACTAATATAGAGAACGGTGCCATACTTGCACAGTTCCTTGCCCAACTGCATAACAAACGAGCTCTTGCCCTGCGCACTTGCCCCGCTGATGAACCATGAGGCGTTCTCGGCAGGGAAGCCGAACGGCTCACTCCACTGCTCACCCCAAGGCAATGTTACCCATTTCTTGGCTGCAATATCTTTCGGACTGTATGCGCGTTTGGTCATAGTTATTTTTTCAGAACCTCTATTAAGTAATCGGCAGCCACACGAGATAACCATGCCACACTTCGGAACACATCTGCTGCAGTATTATCACCCTCTAATTTTGCCTGTTGGCAAATTTGAACATAAAGGTCTTTAGCTATCTCATACCTGCGCTGTTCCCAGCCTATCTTGTGTTTATTGGAGTTCTGTACATCCTGTTCCAGACTTTCCATTAGACACTTTTCTTCTTTCTTTGTCATCATGATTACTACTCTTCCGTTTTAATTGACTCTACTTTGTACTTCAAAAAGCCGCGAATGATATGTGGGTAATGGTGAATCGGGCAAGGCTTTCCTACCTCAACTATCCACAGTGGAATATAGGAATCTTTCCATATTTCATTTTGAAATGGACCGGCTTCCTCTACAAGACCAGCCTCATTTACTCGTAACCAAAGAAGATCTTGTCCTTTATCCTCAAGTGTTATCTTTGTCATCATATCATGCTCCTTTCTTCAGTTTTTCAATGGAAGTGCCAACGAGATCAGAACCAAACTTGTTTGAGTTCTGAAGAGTGCAGCCTTCCTTCAGCTTGCTAATTTCTGTATACACTCTTCGCAGACCGCCGCTGCTCTTGCGTACTATCTGACCGATGTCCGTGCCTTTCGGGGCATTTACGCTTGCCACGGCACGAGCTTGCTCCAGCAGGAACTCCCTACGGTCATCTTCCTGATCAGGCGTTACCTTACTGTACTTGCCGCCGTATCGTGAGAATATCTCGGCATAGCCTACCTTCTGATGTTCCACCATTCTGTTGATTTTGGCACGTAGTCCGTCTGCTCCCATCATATACCAGCCACAGCACATTTCCGTTGCGTTCCACAATGCCTTCAGTTCAAGAAAAGCCTCGTACTGCAAGTCGCCGGCTTCGTCCAGCTTCCTTTACGTACCAACGCGCAGTATAGGTTTTGCCGATGTTCGGAAGGTCGCAGAGTATTACGCTCAGGCTGCGTTCCTGGCAGGCACCCAACTGCAGACTGATATACCTGAAGGTTTCCGTCTGTGCCCCTTTCCATTCTATCGTCTCTCGGAGGTTCACGTCCAGCCTCCGGGCAATGTTTACCCAGTTGGCATCACTCAGCGCTTTCTCCGTCTGACCTTTTTTCAAACCGTTGTACACGCTGGCAGATATGCCCAGCGCCGATGCGTGTTTCGCATCGCTTGGATAATTCCGGCGGTTGGCTGCTATCGCCTCCAGTATCCGCTGTTTTTGAGTCTCACTAATCATATTCTAATGGCATTTTAACGTTATTCTATATATCTGCGACTGCTCTGTCGGATGCGCTTGGCAACGGCATTCTTGGCTCACATTTCTGAGGAACGGAGAATTTTACTTCCTGTACCTCTTGATGTGCTTGTTGGCTCGGCTTCAGTATTCCCAGTCTGTCGATGGCGTTGTCCTCAACATATTTGTTGAATTTCGCTATCTTCTTCTGCTGTTCCACGAACGCTGCTTGGTCTTCTTCAGTCTGTTCGGCCATCACACGGCTGTAAGTATTCACTTTCTCCACGGTGTCGATGTATTTGCCCTTTTGATAGATAAACACCTCCTGTGGTGCGCCCTCATCGTCCGGCAGATAGCAGGCGGTAACCTTGTAATTGTTCGGTTCCAGCCGTTCCAGTACGCTCGTGCTGCTCAGCCACCAGTCTTCGTGGGCCACCCTTACGGTCGAATTTCTGCGAATACTCGTTTCCACACGCTCGCCGATATGGTGGGCAAGTGTTCTCGCGTCGTAGGGAAGCAGGTTCGGGTTGATGTTGGCCTCCAGCACCTGCCAGCGCGTCATACCCGGATACATCTTCTGATTCGGGTGCAGCATATTGTTCCACTCTTCATTGTCCTTACGGTCATCGGCAACCAGCTGCTCCCAAGTAAAATATTCCTTGTCCTCGTACAGTTCGTTGGTCTCATCGCTGATTTTCTGATACTCCTGACGCCACTTGCCCTTGCCATAGAAACGGCCGATGCCTTCGTGGTTCTTATGTATCACGCTGCGCTTCTTCGCACCATTCAATGGCTCGGCATATTTCTCCTGTGAGTTCAGAGGGGCACAGAAGCGCACGAACTTGAACACGGTCTCGGCTTTCAGGAAGCCCTCCTTGTACTGGCTCATCAGGTGATTCTCCACCTCGATACCGGCAGGAATGCCCCAGCCGTTACTGGCTATCAGCCGGAACATGTCCCGGAAGCAGTCCACGACGAGGCTCTCGTCTTTCTTGCGCGCATAGCTCGCACCCACCACGCACTGGCTTACCACGTCGTAGGCATAGTAGGCGTGTACCCTCTGCTTTGTGTCCTTCAGCTTTCGTGTCAAGTCCACGTCGTCCATCGTGATTTGGCTCAGTGAGAACTGTCCGCTATGACGGTGCATATAAGGCATTTGCTCGTGCATAAAGGTACTCCAGCTCGACAGCGACTTTTCTATCAGCATTTTGGTTGCCGGCTCGTTCAGTATATTGTTGATAGTGCTCTCGCTCAGGGACTTCGGGTCGCCGTTCTTATCCGTGAAATCATCGGGATTGAACAATTCGCCGGTCTTCGGGTCGTAAACATCAAACTCGCCACAGACAAAGCTGATATACATTTCGTGTACGTTGCTGTTGTAGGGTTTGTTCGGCAAGACTGCCAAGCCACGGACCAGTTGCTTGGTCTTGTAATCCACTTTCCTTGCGCTCTGATTGCCGAATTTGCCGCTGATTAAGCAACCGTAGCCACCTCGCTTGTAGTCGTTCACCTTCTTCCTGAAACGCAGCGTACTCGTCGGAAGTGTGTGCCCCAGTTCCTCGCGCAGGATTTCAATGGTCTTGGCCATCATGTCCCAGTTGTACTTGCCACCGAACAGGCGTTGGCAGTCCCGTGCCCGCTCATACAGCTTGATGCAGCAGTTCAGCACCGAAGCGTTGATAATGTACTCGCGTTTCTTTTTCTCGTCAAGGTCGATGCCTGTCTTGCTGCGGTCATGGAAAAAGGCGATGGCTGCCTGATCCATTTCGTAATTGGAAAGCACCCATGCCTTGATGCGCACTTCGTCGCCGCCGGGATACATTTCCTCGACAACCTCCTTGTACTTACTCGGCAAGCTGTCTATGGCAATCAGAGCACAACAGCCATTCGCACCACCTCCACGACGGACAACGTCTATCTGACCTTTCCAAGCCTTGTAACAATAGTTGGAATTAGTCATAATTCCGCTGCCCACAAGCTCGTGGTAGGATATGCAAAGTTTGTTACCGTAATACTCCATACTGCCTCCTTACACTAATGTTGAAGCCCAGTCTTGAATGCCCTGAATATCGCTCGTCATCACATTATCAAAGTGACGTACTTTTTTACCCCTCTGATACACGTCGCATACCGGCTCCTTCTTTGAGAACTCCAGTAGTACGTCACCGAGATACTGCCTCATATAATCGTCTGAATCATGCAGGGTTTCAATTTCGGGGACTTCAACCATCACAATACCGCCACGCTGTAAAGCAAGTGAACGTATCTTCTTCATAAGGTCATTGCCCTCGTTCATGTCTTCAAAATGAATGGCGTTATAAACGGTACGCTTGGAAACCTTGAACGCCTTCGCGATAAACTCGCGGTCCGACTTCTGAATGTGAATGTACTTTTTCATAATCTCACTTGTTTAATTCGTTTATTTTCACTAACTTTATGGCCAAATTCCAAATAGAACAATATGAACACAGCCAAGTATCTATTCAAAGCAACTGTTACAGTTCGTCAACAGCGCGTCGCATCCGGGAAGAGCGAACAGGCTCTTCAGGAATTTGCCGAGCAAAACTTTCTACCGGTATTAAATCATCTTCTAATATCAAGTAAGCTGTCTTTCTCCTACTACCATCCCGATGAGGAGGCAGAGATGAAGGCCATTGATTATGTAGAACTGCATATCTTCCTGCAGCGCCCTTGCAAGCGGTTTCGTTCAGTTGTTGCCTTATCGCAGTTAGTTCTTGCTCTAAGCAATTTACTCGACGGAACAGCCGGAACAGAAGTTCAATGTTCCCTTGACGATCCTCTTCTGCTCTCGCCGGACGATGAAAACGGATGATGCCGTCATTCTTTCGTGCACCGTTCATTGCCTCCGCGTACTTCTCTTGACTCTCATAGAGTCTTGCGCTTCTTCTTTGCTTTTTCATAATCTCACTCATTTAATTGTTAAACCATTCTTTAATCTCGCCCCTTTTTCGTACCTTTGGGCGCGCTTCCAAATGGAATACGTTGCAAAGATACAGAATTTCTGTAATACTGCAAAATTATTTTCAGTATTTCTGAAATAAATTTTAGAAAATGGTGACAAAAGCAGATATAAACATGCGTTTTGTGAAAGCAATAGAGTCGCTTTTACAGGACAAGGAGCTAACCAAAACGGGTATAGCACAAAGCTTGGGCATAAAACCAGCCAAGTTTTCAGAAATACTGAATTTTAGAATGAATGTCGGCACTGAAACGATAGCACTATTATGTGACCTTTATAGTTTCAATCCAACTTGGATATTGCTTGGAGAAGGCTCTATGCTAACAGCTGGTCATATCAAGGGACGCTCAAAGCCCGCAATTGCTGTATCAAAATTGCCGGATTTTCCACTGGACTCAAACGGAGTTTGCGAAATGTTTCTCACTATCATGCAAGATAAAGACTTGCGGGCTAATGAGCTGGCAGAGGAAATCGGGCAACTCAAGGAGCAGGTGCGCCAACTAACTATTGAAAAAGAAAGGCTTGCTGCCAATGCCCAATCTTCAAGCACTGCGAACGTCGGATAGATGTCTTTAGAGTTATCAAGGGAGGGCGTTGGTACGAGAAAGAATAATGAGAAGATACCCTATAAGCCCCTCAGTCCCTCCTTTTCTCCCTCTTTTCTCTATCCTCCCCCCTCTTTTATACACCAAAAAACAGCAAAGTTCCTGATATATAGTTATTTAATAATGTGGAGTTTCAAAAATAGGTGGCATTTAGGGGGGGGCTATCGGTACGAAAAAAGTGTATATCCTCAAAAAAGTAGTATTTTACCCCCCTTGTATCCTACCCCCTCAAAACCTACTTTACTAATACCAGTTCTTACAGAAACTAATACCACTTTCCAATAGCAGTTCTAATACCACTACAAAAAAAATAGCTTGTTTTGCACGAAAAAATGGTGATAAAACCATTCAGATTTTACCACCCTTTCAAACGGCATTTTAAAGCCGTTCTAAGCCTTTTCTTCCTTAGTCTTTATACGTTGCCCCAGAACCGCCCGAAATGAGCGTAGATTGCTTTATTACAGCCCGTTTCGTGATAATAGTGCCGTTCCCGGACAGCCCGGCATGGAGCAAATAATTGCGTGTGGCACCCACCTGTTTAGGCGTAAACACTGTATAAACGGCTGATATGCTGCTAAAATACCAGTCTTTCCTGTTCGTATCCTCTAATCCGTGTATCAAATGTACGTGTATAACTTTTGCCATAATCTATATTTTTACGATGCAAATATACTGAATAATATCTATATGGAATAAAATAGCACTTTATTTTTTGAAAAAAGCAATAAAAAAGAGCGGAATACTCGCCCTCAGTTCTGCCCAGTTTGGCTCAATGTAAACCCGTCGTAACTGTATGTAAACGTTTAGCCCCTCCTTTAAGCCTCAACAAGCACCAGATGTAAACCAAAATTAAACCAATGTAAACGTTTCGCCCATATTCTATCTAAACGCATAACTCTTTGAAACATAAAGCAATAAGACGTTTTTATCCTCAATTCATTTTATACGCTTCGTTCTGTGCCCCATAAATGCACTGGAATTTATGTGTGATGATGGGGAAAATTAAGACCCAAATCGGTCTACACCCGGAATATACGGATGCTTGTGGACTGTCAGTCCTTCTCTATCAGCACTGTGGCGAAAGCCGACAGTCCCTCCTCGCGCCCGGTGAACCCGAGACGCTCGGTTGTCGTTGCCTTGATGGAAATGTTGTCCTCGTCGGTGTCCATTATGGCGGCGAGGCATCTCTTCATTGCCGGCACATGTGGGTTAAGTTTCGGCCGTTCCGCACACACCGTTGCATCGAGGTTGCCGAAGCGGTAACCCTTGTCGGCAATGAGTTTCATCGTCTCGCGCAGCAGTATCTTGCTGTCTATGCCGTCTGTCTCTGCCGCCGTGTCAGGCCAGTGCCAGCCTATGTCGCGCATGTTGGCAGCCCCGAGCAGCGCGTCGCAGATGGCATGTATCAGCACGTCGGCGTCGCTGTGACCCTGCAATCCCATCGTGTGAGGGACTTTTATGCCGCCAAGGAACAGGTCGCGGCCCTCCACCAAGCGGTGGACATCATATCCAAAGCCAACACGTATCATAACGGTCTGAAAATCATCTGCGGTGGAACAAGTCCTTTATGCCATCCATGTCGAATGTCAGCGAGAATCGCAGCGTCTGGTCGAGGGTGTTGCTCTTTGCCGTGGCAATGACATATCCGGCATCGAGTGAGAACACGCTCATGCGGAAGCCGGCGCCCACTGTGAAGTACTTCCGGTTTCCCTTGTTCTCGCTCTCGTGGTGGTAGCCGGCGCGTACTGAGAATTTGTCATTGTAAATATATTCCGCTCCCACGCTCCACTGTATCTCCTGCATTTCCTCGCTGAATCCACCCGGCGCGTCGCTGAAGCTCTTGAATATGCCGCTTATCGACGACACGTCGTAATAATCGCGCAACACGCGGTCCTCATAGTCCGACTTCGACTCGCCGTCCTCTATCTTCGGGTATGTCGGCACGAGCAGTTTGTTCGCATCTGCTGCGATAGTGAAGCGGTTGTACTCGTCTATCGGCACCATGAGCGATGCTCCGAGGCGCAGGTTTGTCGGTATGAACTCGCTGCGGTTGTCGTCGCCGAAATTAATCTTCGACCCGATGTTGCTGATGTTCATGCCCAATCCCAGCTGGCACTCGCGCTGCCCGATGTTTATGTATTTCTGGTAATACATTGCGAGGTCTGCCGCGAATGCCGACCCCGGGGATGTGTCCTCGTTGTAGTTGTATGTCAGGTCACTGTAAATCCAGCGCACCCCTGCACCGATGGAGAACGACTCGCTGAGCATAAGCGAATAGGCGACATCGAGCGACATCTCATAAGGGTTGATTGTCATCTTGTTGTCCTGGCTCTCATCCGAGCTCATCATCACCTCGCCAAGAGAGAAATAGCGCAGTGACGCACTGACTGCAGAATAGTCGCCGATGCGGTAATATCCCGACATGTATGCCAGGTCCATGTCGCTGACGAGCTGGCGCAGCCAGGGTGTGTAGTTGAGTGCCACCCCGGCCCGGCTTATCGTGAACGGGTACTTCGCAGGGTTCCAATACTGCGAGTTCACGTCTGGGTCGGTTGCCACGCCCACGTCGCCCATTCCTGCGGAGCGTGCGTCAGGCGCGATGCTCTGCGATGTCACCGACGTGTTCACCGGGTTGAAGAAATCCTTCTTGTCCTGCGCTCTGGCAGCCACGGCGACGAGCATTGTCAGTGCCATGAAAATTATCCTTGTCCTATGATTCATCCTGTTGTGGTATTTTGTCATGCATTTACTTGTGCATCATCTATAATAACTGACTTGCGGTGTTTTTATTGTATTATGACAAGTTTCTTTGCCTTTGACACCATGTTGCCTCCGTCGGAGCCGATGCGCACGCGGTACAGATAGACACCCGTCCTGAGCCGCTCGCCTCCGTCGATGGTGAGGTCCCAGTCCTTTGTGTACGACCCTGCCGAGGTGACACCATTGTCGGTGTAGGTCCACAGGTGACGGCCGCTGATGTCGAATATGTCGATACACACATCAAGTTTGTTTCCCACATAGTCGTGGCTTATGATGAACGTCGTTGCTGTCGATGCCGGGTTTTGCGTGCAACTGACATCGAAGATGTTCGGCACGAGTCCTTTCACCACATTGAACGACAGTTCCGCCGTTGACGAGTTGTTGAGTATGTCCCAGGCGCGGAATTTCAGCCTGTGCGGTCCCTCATTCAGTTCCGGCAACGCGAAGAAAGTCTTTCCCGACGTGTACGACCCGAAATCATACTCGAAATTGTCGTTCAGGTTGAATGTCAGCGACATGTCCCCGTCCACCACAAGTTCGAGGTCGTGCCCTATGCCGTTTCCCGAAGTGTTTATCCCGTCCTTGTCGGTTATCAGCGCGACGAAATACGGCGCGGCATTCACCTTGCCGCCGTTGACGAACGACGGCGAGTTGAGATAACAGTATATCGACGGTCCGATGGAGTCGTTGCCTGCGGCCTCCGTCCCCCCGAGCAAGAACCGCTCGGTGCTGCCGTTCGCTATCTCTGTTTTCCCGTCATTTATGGCATAGATGTTCATCAGTCCCTGCCCGTCAGTGTAACTCATATCCATGGGCACGGCGAAAGAGAAGGCGAACCTTCCGTTCCTCACGCTGTCGGAGCCGTTGAACAGCACATTCTTGCGGTCATAGAAAGTGAATGCCTTTTTTAAATCAGGGTCCTGCATCTTGCATACCACCTTTACCTTACTGTCCCTCACCATAGCGGTCATCAGTCCGTTGAAAGCGGTCTGCTCCACCCCGCCGCGCTCAATGTGTCCTTCCACTCTCGCCACACTTCCCGCCTTCAGTTTCGGCAGTGTTGGGCTATTCACGCCAACACCGTTTATGCTGTCTACCACGGCCTCCAGCACGGGCAGTTTCAGAGCGAGGGCCGGGTCGCCGAGCAATGAGTACTGCAGTTTGTTGGCAGTATTGTCCCGCCCGGTGGCAATCAGTTCGTTCTTTGCCAGCCGCTGCGCCTCGCCGATTGTGTTCGGGCGGCCGTCGGTGTATCCGAGCACATATTTCATGAATGCGAGATTGATGGATCTATTTCGTGTCACGAACACCGTCCGTGTTGTTCCGTAAAACGCCACGGCGCCACCCTTTGGGTTGAATACCGATGCCTCGCCGATGTTATCCTCAACACCGTCGAACGGGGCAACGTCGCACGATGCCGTTATCCACAGCGGCAGGTTGGGCGTTTCCGTTTCCTTGAAGTCCTTCAGCCTGACCACGCCCTCGTGGCTCAGCTGCCACGCGCTCCCGTGTCCGGAGTAGTCCATGATCAACGCCCCGCGCTTCTGCTGCTGCAGTATGTCTTCCCTCGCCCCCGGGAATGTCTTTCCCGTGGAGCTGCCCTGCAACTGGTAGGCGTCCCACATCACGCGCCTGACCACCATTCCCGGCTGCTGCTTCTCCGTCTGTTTGGCCGCCGCTTCCGAGTCCTCCATGTGAATGTTGCCGTTCCCGTCGTCGCCCATGAACATCACCACGTTCTGCCATGCCCCGGCGTTGGCGTTGTTGATGTAGTTGATTGTCTTGTCCACCACAATCTTTGCCTCAATGTCGTTGCGCGCCGTGATGCGCCCGACGGCCATGTCGTGCATGTCGCTGCCGGTCAGGTCTGCCCCCTCGCCATCGTCAAGCACGCAGAAGAAGCCGTCGTCTATGTAGCAGTCGGTGTGGCTATACGAGTCCTCGCTCTCGTAGCAGAGCAGGAAATCGTCGACAGAGTAGTTCCTGAAGTCACTTATCCTCATCCTGTTGTCCCATGCGCAGTCGCCAAAGAGCAGCAAATATCGCGGCATTTCGGCATCATTGCCTGCCCTGTCGTACAGCATCTTGAGGTATCTGCGGTAGGCATTGGCATCCGGCGTGCCAGACGCGAACTCGTTGTACAGTTCGTCCGCCGGCACCACCTTGACCTTCATGCCGTCGTGTTCCTCGTGGAAAGTGGCAAGCCTCTGTGCCTGTCCGGTGATTTTCCCCGACGTTGGAACAATTACCACCATGTTTATGCCTCGGTCTGCGTGCAGGTTCTGGTTGGTTATGTTGTACACATATTCCGCCTTCGGGAATGTCGCCGAGGTGATGTCCGGCGCAGGAGCTGGGGCATCGGTGTGCAGCGAGATATAATCGAGCCGCGCCGTCATCCCGCTCCTCACGATTATGTTCACCTTGTTATTGTCCTGCAGCCCGTCCACTGTGAACTCTGCCTCCGAGACATGTGCCACGTCATACTTTTCCGGCTTTACAGAGATTTTGCCGACCGGCTTGCCGTTCACCTCAACTTCCACTGTTGTTTCCGTCCTCTGGTCACCTATTTTCTCTGCCGAGACCGCCACCTTCAGATTTCCGCTGTCCGAATTTCCTTTCCGTGCGATGATGTATTCCTTACTCTCGCCCGGGCGTATCGGTGAGTTCTCATACAGGTTGCGTCCTCCGCGGAACCATGCGAAGTTGTCTATCTCGTGCAGGCTGTTGAAATCATCGTCCTTGGGGTAGTTTTCTTTGATGAAATCCTCTGCCGGCAGCGTGAGCGGCGCTTCCTCCGACTGCGTTATGAAATAATATCCGTAGTCGGAGTAAGGATTGCGCACGCGGTCCTTGCCGTTCTTCCAGCTTACGGGACCCTGCGCGTAGAACAGCCGCCGCCCGTTTACCATGCAGGTCGGCACCTCCTTCAGGTCGTCGAGAGCCACGAGTTCCTCGCCCACGAGTTCCTCGTTCTGCAACGCTCCGCCGTATCCGTATATTTTCACATTCCCCTGACCTGAGAATCCCGCGCGCTTTATTACATCGTCGGTGAGTTGGTGTATGCCGCTCTCAGCCACCCTTATCTTTGCCCACCGTCCTGTTGCCAGCACCGAGTTCTCGGCATACCTCTCCGCCGGCGGCACGCTCTCCCTTGCTGCCACGCGCCGCTCGCCGCGTTTTGGCGCGCTCGCCGTCACGCGCAGCATGAAACTTACAAGTTTCTGATACTTGCCGTCGCGATACACTATCGGCGTGAAGCCCACGCGCAGTATGCCCCTCTTCCGTTCCGCCACCACGCGGCAGTCCACCTCGGGCATTGCCGGCGGCAGCATGTCGGTTATCTTCATGTATGCCTCGATGTCCTCACGCGACATGTCGTAGAACTCCGGATATGCGATCTCTGCGGCATACACCGAGTCGGCATAGTTGTCGCCGAGCCGCTGGCTGTAGCCGAAATAAGGAAGCACGGAGTCTATCTCAACCTCGTCGGCGGTGAGGTTGATGAAGCGCGTCTGCGCCTGTGCCGGCAGACAAGACAGCAGCAAAAGCACCGGCAGCATAGCCAGCGATGCCCAGACCGCGTGAGTCAATGTCGTTTTCCGCATGTTCATCATTCTTTTATTTTTCATTTCACGTTGAACTCGAGCACCTTCCTGTCCCCGAGGAAACCCGTGATGTGGTCGTCAGTGCTCACCGGCCCCGCCCCGGCAGGCGTGCCGGTGTAAACAATGTCGCCTGTCTTAAGGGTGAAGAACTGGCTTATGAAGCTCACTATCCGGTCAACGCCGAATATCATGTCGCCCGTAAAGCCCTCCTGCACTGTGGTCCCGTTGATTTCGAGATGAAAGTCCAGAGCCTGCACGTCACCAATGCTATCCTTGTCAATCCATGTGCCTATCGCCGCCGCGCCGTCGAAGCCCTTGCACAGTTCCCAGGGCTGCCCGGCGGCCCGCAGCCTTTCCTGCAAGTCGCGGGCGGTGAAGTCTATCCCCACCGTCACCGCGTCATAGTACCTGTGTGCGAAACGCTCCGGTATCCCCTTGCCGAGGCGGCAGATCCTGACCGCCAGTTCCGTCTCGTAGTCGACCCTCCCGAGGTGGTCAGGCACGAAAAACGGCTTCCCGTCTTTCAGCAACGCCGAGTCTGCCTTGGTGAAAATCACAGGTTCTTCAGATATATACAACGCGCCATGCAGTTCTTTATTGTGCTGCGCGTAGTTCATTCCAACTGCAAAAATCTTCATCTTGTCACTGATTTGTCATGCAACGACAGGGACAGCCATCACACCTTCCCCGTGCAAAGATATGAAAAAATCCCGGAATGCGGTATGCGCCCCGGGATTTATTTTCAAATGTGTATGTCAAATATCAGTCGGCAACGAGTGTGAAGCGTTTGAATGCCACCACCTTCAGTTCCTTGTCCTGTGCGGCAAGCCACTGTGCGACGGTGACCTTGTCGCCGTCTCCGAACTGGAACTCCTGGTCCACGAGGCAGTTCTCCTTGAGGAATTTTGCCACACGTCCCTTTGCGATGTTCTCAATCATCTGCGCAGGCAGGTTCGCAGCCTTCTCGGCAGCGGTCTTCTCGCGGATTTCCCTTGCCTTGTCAGCCTCCTCGCGCGTGAGCCATCCCTTGTTGATGTTCGACTCGATATGCTCGTCGCTGTCCACGAGGTTCGGGTTGATGCCGGCCTTCTTGATGGCAGCCACGACGGCCTTCTCCACCTGCTCCTCCTTTGTCTTCTCAACCGCCACCTTGTACTCCTCGTCGATGATGCTCTGCGGAACGCTGTCCTTGTCGAGAGCCACCGGCTTCATGGCAGCCACCTGCATTGCCACCTTGTGGCCTGCGTCGACGGCAGGCTTGTTGGTCTGTACGATCGTGCAAAGAGTGTGCTTGCCCATGTGGTCGTATGTCTCGATGTTGTCACCCTCGATTACGAGATAGCCGTCGAGTTCCATTTTCTCGCCGGTGATGCCCGAACGCTGAGCCACGGCATCGTCTGCCTTCTGCCCGTCGGGCAGCACGAGAGCCTTCACCTCGTCAAGCGTCTTGACCTTTGCTGCCACGGCAGCATCGAGGATAGCCTGTGTGAGGGCTATGAAGTCAGCGCCGTTGGCAACGAAGTCGGTCTCGCACTTGAGTGCCAGCGTCGCAGCGAAGCCGTCAACCTTCTTCACCAGCACGCAGCCGTTTGATGTCTCGCGGTCGCTACGCTTTGCGGCGATAGCCAGCCCGCGCTCGCGCAGCAGGTCCTTAGCCTTGGCGAAGTCGCCCTCTGCCTCGGTCAGTGCCTTCTTGACGTCAGCAAGGCCGGCACCGGTCATGGCGCGCAGTTTCTTTATGTCTTCTATTGAAATTGCCATTTTCTATGTTTGTTAATTGTTAAAAAATAAAGATTAAAGCCCCTTCCTTACTTCAGGGCCGTCATTGTCACTCCTCCGCAGGCTTCTCCTCGGCAGGTTTCTCCTCCGCAGGTTTATCCTCGGCAGGCTTTTCCTCGGCAGGCTTCTCCTCAGCGGCGGCCGGAGTCTCTTGCTTCTCTTCCTTGCGCGGGCGGCGCTGGCGGCGCGGCCTTGCTTCTTCAGCCTCCTCGCTCTGCTCCTTTGCGGCCTTCTCGTCGGCACGCTCCACCTTGCGCTCGGCGAGCCCCTCCGCGATGGCGTCGCAGCAAGCGGTGAGGATAACCTCTATTGAATCCTTGGCGTCGTCGTTTGCCGGTATCATGAAGTCGATGTTCTTCGGGTTGCTGTTCGTGTCAACGATGGCGAACACGGGTATGCCGAGACGCACGGCCTCGCTCACGGCGATATGCTCCTTCATCACGTCAACCACGAAGAGTGCTGACGGCAGGCGCGTGAGGTCTGCTATCGAGCCGAGGTTCTTCTCGAGTTTCGCGCGCTGTCTTGTCACCTGCAGCATCTCGCGCTTCGAGAGGTTCGAGAAAGTTCCGTCGTTGATCATCCTGTCGATGTTGGTCATCTTCTTCACGGCCTTGCGTATTGTGGGGAAGTTGGTTAGCATACCTCCCGGCCAACGCTCGATGACGTAAGGCATTCCCACCGCAGTGGCCTTCTCTGCCACGATGTCCTTGGCCTGCCTCTTTGTGGCCACGAAGAGTATTTTCTTTCCCGACTTTGCTATCTGTCGCAGTGCGTCGGCGGCCTCCTCGATCATATCCACCGTCTTGTGTAGGTCTATGATGTGAATGCCGTTGCGCTCCATGAAGATATAGGGAGCCATTGCCGGGTTCCATTTGCGCTTGAGGTGACCGAAGTGACAGCCTGCCTCAAGCAGTTGGTCAAAGTTTGTTCTTGCCATTTTTTCTTTGATTTTTTTGTTGTTTACTTTCCTTTCAATTCTTTATATCGATTAGAACCAACCACCAGGTAACCACGGCTCCGCCGTGGGTCCCGCCGGTTTGGATACTAAACATTCGTCACTGTTCCGCAGGGCACATCAGCGCTTGCTGAACTGGAAGCGGCGGCGAGCCTTCGGCTGTCCTGGCTTCTTGCGCTCGACGGCGCGGCTGTCGCGTGTGAGGAATCCCTTGTCCTTGAGAGTCTTCTTGTCGTCTGCGTTTATCTTCACGAGCGCGCGTGCGATGGCCAGGCGCATTGCCTGGCTCTGCCCTGTGAACCCGCCGCCGTCGAGGTTTGCCTTGATGTCATACTTGTCTGCCACCTCGAGGAGGTTCAGCGGCTGCCTTACCACATACTGCAGTATCGCAGATGGGAAATAGACGTCGATGTCCTTCTTGTTTATAGTGATTTTGCCTGTTCCCTCGCTGACATAAACGCGTGCCACAGAACTCTTACGGCGACCTATTGCATTTATTACTTCCATTTTTCCTTATTCTTTATTTGTACTGATTAATATCAATTGCTCTCGGCTTCTGTGCCTCGTGCGGGTGTTCCGCGCCCTCGTAAACGTAGAGGTTGTCAAGCAGCGCACGTCCGAGACGGCCCTTTGGAAGCATACCCTTCACGGCATGGCGGAGGATGCGGTCAACACCGTCCTTGCGCTTGCGCAGCTGTGCCGGGGTGTTGAAACGCTGGCCGCCGGGGTATCCGGTGTAGCGGGTGTATAACTTTTCGGTCTCCTTCTTGCCGGTGAACCTCGCCTTTTCGGCGTTGATGATGATAACGTTGTCGCCACAGTCAACGTGCGGCGTGAACGACGGCTTGTACTTTCCGCGAATCAACTTCGCCACCTTGGAGCAGAGACGTCCCACCACCTGATCGGTGGCATCGACAACGACCCACTCTTTCTTTGCTGTTTCCCTGTTAATGGAAATAGTCTTGTAACTTAAAGTGTTCATGTAATTTGAAAATATTACTTAAAACGTTTTTTATATGCCGGATATGTCGCCATCCGATCGCGCCTGGCTTCACGCACCTGGGAGCGGGCAGACTCTCCGCCTGCCAGTGAGCCGCCGATTCACAAACCGCAATGACCGTTATATATAATAAGGTGACTGCTATTTACACGGCGTCCCCGGGGGTTCACGGGCCCCTCTATAATTCTTGGGTGCAAAGGTACGTCTTTTATTCTTATTCCGGTGTGCCGGCGCGCTCTCGCCATGTCGTTTTATGTTTATTTAACATTTCGCCCGCGTTTGACCACAACCGGTCATTCGGGCTCTGACTGATTGCAGCCGGTTGCCCATACAGGTTGGTTGTTGCTTTTTTGCAGGCACGGCGGGCTACAACGGGGAAAAACGGCGGGCAAGATGCCTGCAAGCGGCTGCGAGCGGCGGGGGAACTGGTCGAAAAGACGAAATGGGAAGACCTGTGTCGCAATGACCGTTTGGGTGTTTAATGCCCTCCGGCAATGCAAATTCGGCGTGTTTGGTATGCAAATTCGGCGTATTTGGTATGCAAATTCGGCGTGTTTGCCGTCCAAATACGCCGTGTTTGCATCACGGCAAGGCACCATACAGCCCCTTTCTGGCGATGAACGACGCCACCTTCGGCGGCAGCCACTGCGTCACGTCGCGCCCCTCTGCCAGTGCGCGGCGCACCATGGTGCTGCTGATGTCGTACAGCGGGGTGTCGATGAGATGCACGCCCGGCGGCAGGGAGCGCGGGTCGATGCCGCAGCCACGGCGCGGATATATCAGGATGCTGTGGGCGGCGATGATGTCGCCGCCGTTGCGCCATTCGCCGAACACCTGCCAGTTGTCCGCGCCCATGATTAGCGCGAAGCGGTGATTGGGGTAGTCGGCGGCGAGGTGCCGCAGCGTGTTCCATGTGTATGACGGGCGCGGCAGGCGGAACTCATAGTCGCTTGCCACGAGGCGTGGCTCGTCCTCGAGCGCGAGGCGCGTCATCTCGAGGCGCAGCACGTCATCAGCCAGCACGCCGCCAGGCTTCAGTGGGTTCTGCGGCGACACCATGAACCACACCTCGTCGAGGCGCGCCCTGACGAGTATTTCCCTTGCGAGCGCCACATGTCCGTTGTGGACCGGGTTGAACGACCCGCCGAAAATGCCCACCGCTCTCACTTGCCGCATATTCAGTTGCCGTATGTCATAGACCGAGGAACCCGCTCACCACCGCCAGTGTGTCCTCCTTTGCCTTGTCCAGGTCGTCGTTCACCACCACGCGGTCGAACTTCCCGGCGAACGACAGTTCGAACTCCGCGCGCCGCAGCCGCTGCTCTATCACCTCCGGCGCGTCTGTCCCACGGTTGACGAGGCGGCGGCGCAGCGCATCAACCGACGGCGGCTGTATGAAGATGCTCAGTGCCCGGCTGCCATAAAACTGCTTTATGGCGCAGCCGCCCTTCACGTCAACGTCGAATACCACGTTCTGCCCGGCCTCCGACTGACGCTCCACCTGCGACTTGAGCGTGCCGTAGAAGCGGTCCTGGTAAACCTCCTCGTACTCGAGGAACTCGCCGGCGGCGATGCGGCGGCGGAACTCCTCCGGCGTGATGAAGAAATACTCCACCCCGTCGCGCTCCGTCCCGCGCGGCGGGCGGCTCGTGCAGGATATGCTGAAGGCGAGCGACAGCTCCGGGTGCTCGGCCATCAGCCAGTTCAATATTGTGCTCTTGCCGCTCCCGCTGGGAGCAGAGAAGATGATTAGTTTGTTTCCTTTCATGGCGCGAAGTTAATAAAATTTTTCCAAACCGTCGCGAAAATCCCGGGATATTGACGCGGCAGGGGCTGATTACTCACCATACGCCGCGCGACAAATGCCGCCGCAGCCGGACATGACGCGTTTTTTCATCGTTTTTATAACGGGTGTGGGAATTATTTTGTATATTTGCAAACGGATTAACAATAAAGGCAACACAACCATGAAAAAACTAATTATTTTGCTTGCAGCCGCCATGGTGATTGGCTGCAATGCCAACAACAAGCCTGGGGCGAAGCAAAAGAAGCAAGGCGGGACATGCAATTATGACATCTACGTGCTCGGTCAGGCCGAGGACACAATCGGCGAGGGCAACGGAGAGACGTATGCCTACGGCGTTTGCTGGAAGAACGGGGTGCTGCTGGCAGACGGCAGTATAGGCACGCCACCGGGTTACGATCATTTCTCGCCAAACGACATTGTGGCGGCGAAAGGCGGGCCTGCCTTCCTCGGCGAGGCATACAACGACGGCTATGCGCGAATTGAGTTTTTCATGTGCCACGGCGGCAAGTTCACAAGGCTGGGGGATGCCACGAAGCTGCAATCGGTGTTCTTGGTAAGCAACAGAGGAAAGCCCGTGGCGGTCGGACAAGTGCTCACCTCGAAAAACGACAATGTGTGGAAGTCCGAGGGCGTGATGTGGGACTTGGATGGAAACACCATAAGGCTTGAGATGGGGGACTTCGCGAGCCTGACAATACACGGAGTCACGGCTGCCAACGGCAACATATACGTCTGCGGGGGAGGGTATAAGGATGTCGATTACATGACCAGCGCCCCCGTGGTATGGAAGAACGGGAAACTTATCACCTATGGCCCAACTGACGCGGGGGATGCCGCGACGGACCTTCTGGCAACATCTATTGCCGTCTCGGGCGATGACATATACACGGCGATGTACTCGTCTGACGACAGCCAGGACAAGAGCGATATAAAGCTGTGGAAAAACGGCAGGCCGCTGATGGGGATAGGCAACAACGGGACAGGCGCAAACGCGAGCTGCCTGGTGGTGGACGGCAATGATGTCTATGCCTGCGGGAGTGAGGACCGCATGACCGACCCGGCGAGAAGACTTGTCATTTCCGTGCCGAGGATATGGAAGAACGGCAAGGTTATGAAAATAGGGCGCATGGAGGAAGAGGGGCATGTGAACTCAATGACCGTCGCCGGAGGCAAACTGTATGCCGCCGGGTCTTCCGGAAATAATGCGGCACTGTGGACAGACGGCATTTGCGAGCCCCTCGGGAAGAAAAACTGCAGGTGCAACGGGAGTAAAGTCATAGCCATGCCGGCAAAGAATTAAAAAGCCAAACAATAAAGGACACGCGCATGAGAAAATTAATCATTCTGATGGCAGCCTTGATAAGCGTGAGTTGCATCAGCGGAAGAAAAAGCGGCGCAAGGCAGACGGCGGACGACAAGACGCGCAAGTATGATGTCTATGCGTTCGGATGGGTTGGCGACGGAACCAGTGCCGGCGGCACGGAAGACGGCCGGGAATATAAAAGCGTTTACTGGAAGAACGGGGTGAGAACGGTCATTGCCGATGCCGTTGGAACGCCGGAGGGTTATGCGGAATTTCATGCCACGGACATGGCGTTTGTGGATGGCAGGCCTGTGTTCCTCGGCAGGGCATACGAAAACGGCAGGGACGACTTCTCATATTTCACATACGAGGACGGGAAGTTCACTGACACCGGCCTCAACGAGAACCTTAATGAGCCAAGGCTGCTTGATGCCGGTGGGGAACTTGTTGTCGTGGGATGGACCAGCGTTACGGACAAGGACGGAACAATGAACTTGCGGCCTTTGGCGTGGACAAAAGACAGAGGAACGGAGATTTACGACCTCAACGGCTTCAAATGCAATGAAATCAACGGCGCGGTGGCAGATAACGGCAACATATATGTCTGCGGCAGGGTTTACCGTGGCTCTTTCAATGACTACGACGGGTATGGCGCGGTGTGGAAGAACGGCGAAATAAGCGTCTTCCGCGCCCCGGACAACGGGAAGACGATGTTCGGCTTCACCGCAATCACTGTCTCGGGCGGCAACACCTACGCCTTGATGCATTCGCAGGATGATGTCCCACCCAGCGCGACACGGCTGACGGTGTGGAAGAATGGCAACCCTCTGATGACCATTGACACAGACGATCCCAACGCGACGGCGACCTGCATGGCAGTTGACGGAGATGACATATACGTCGGAGGAAGTGCGAACAGCACAATCCCTGACGACACCGGGAATTCCTACGGAATGCCGGCGATATGGAAAAACGGCAAGGCAATGGACATGGACCGCGCTGGCGTATTCGGCTGGATAAATTCAATCGCAGTGGCAGACGGGAAAGTTTATGCCACAGGCAATGCCGGCTTCAAAGGCGCGGTGTGGGCTGACGGGAAATGCGCGGTGCAGAAAGGGGCAAATGGAGAGAACACGGTGGTCAAGGTGTTCTGCGTTCCCGCACGCCGGTGAGCCGCTCGCCGGCTACAGCGCGTTGAGCACCTGCTCCTTTATCTGCTCCAGCTCGTCCTTCATCCTCACCACTATGTTCTGCATCTCGGCGAGGTTGCTCTTCGAGCCGGTGGTGTTTATCTCGCGCCCCATCTCCTGCGCGATGAAGCCGAGTTTCTTTCCCTGGCACTCGTCGCGCTCCATTGTCTCGCGGAAATACCGCAAGTGGTTGGCGAGCCTCTGCTTCTCCTCGCTGATGTCGAGTTTCTCGATGTAGTAGATGAGTTCCTGCTCGAGGCGGTTCTTGTCGTATTCCACGCCGGGAATGGTCTTCAGCCCCTCGACGATGCGCTGCCGTATCTTCTCCACCCGCGACTTCTCATACGGCTCTATACTGGCGAGCAGCGCGGCAATGTTGTCAATCTTCTCCCCGAACTTGCGCTGCAGCGCGGCTC
>QWCB01001449.1_pt1 | contig 22637 bp, 16 predicted proteins | sample 1972511 | NCBI WGS metagenome assembly QWCB01 (sample SAMN09866719, study PRJNA288562) | Human gut metagenome isolate term5_stool, whole genome shotgun sequencing... | isolation source: gut | host: Homo sapiens | place: USA: California | reverse complement strand
GTTCGTGGTGCCGACCGACGCCGTCGAGCCTTTCAAGGACATCATCCGGGACATGCAGCGCTCCGGCCACTACTCCGCGCTCAACGTGTTCAAGCTCTTTGGCCCCGGCAACAAGGCCCCGCTGTCCTACCCGATGCCGGGTTGGAACGTCTGCGTGGACTTCCCGATCAAACCGGGTCTCGGCGCCTTCCTCGATGATCTGGATAAGCGCGTCATGGAGTTCGGCGGCCGCCTCTATCTGGCCAAGGAGTCGCGCACTTCCGCCGCTAACTTCCACCAGATGTACCCCGAGATGCAGAGCTGGCTGGACACCCGCAATGAGATTGATCCGCACGGTGTCTTCGCCTCTGACATGTCGCGTCGACTGGAACTGCACTAAAAGAACCGAGAGGATTTAAGCCCCAATGATTAATGCTGTAGGCGCTGCCCAGTCCATCCTGCTGCTCGGCGGCACTAGTGAAATCGGTCTGGCCATTACCGCCGAGTTCCTGAAGAAGGGCCCGGCCAAGGTCATCCTGGCTTCCCTGCCGAACGATCCGCTGCGCGAGGCCTCCGCTGAAAAGATGAAGGCCGCCGGCGCTTCCGAGGTGGTCACCCTCGACTTCGACGCAACGGACTTCGACTCCCACCCGGAGGTCGTCGATAAGGCATTTGCCGACGGCGACGTGGACATCTGCATCGTCGCGTTCGGCATGCTTGGCGACGCCGAGGAGCTATGGCAGAACCAGCGCAAGGCCGTCCTGGCTGCGAACATCAACTACACCGGCGCGATGTCGATGGGTGTTCTGGTTGGTCAGAAGTTCAAGGCGCAGGGTCATGGCCAGTTCATTGCCATGTCCTCCGTCGCTGGTGAACGCGTGCGCCGCTCCAACTTTGTCTACGGTTCCACCAAGGCCGGCCTGGATGGTTTCTACCTGAACCTGGGCGAGGCCCTGGAGGAGTACGGCGTCAAGACCCTGGTTATCCGCCCTGGTCAGGTCCGTACCCGTATGTCCGCTGACGTGGACGAGGCTCCGCTAACCGTGAATAAGGAAGATGTCGCCAAGCTCGCGGTGAAGTCCGTCGAGGCCGGTAAGACCCTGGTCTGGGCTCCGCCGGCATTCCAGCTGGTGATGATGGTGCTGAAGCACATTCCGCGCCCGATCTTCAAGAAGCTGCCGATTTAAGAGCGGGTTTCGAAGGACTCGATAGAACTCAGCGGGGCTTGACGGGCTGACGTACCCACCTTTAGCTCCGCCGTTCGTCGGAGTCCGCTTCCTGTGCAAAACTTGAGGGCATGGTAGACAAGCAGGCCGAAACCTCGAGCGCTGACACCACGGGTGCCGACAACACTAGCGCCAACACAACGGGCGCACGATCTTACAGTGAGCTGGTTGACGAAGATCGCTACGAAATCTTCAACGATGACCAGCTCTCCCTCAAGGCTGCTCTGACCTACCTGTTCGCAGCGCTTGTGGGCGGTTCGGTTATCGCTCTAGCGTCCTGGTTTGTGTTCCACCGCCTGTCGCTGCCGGCCTTTGGTGGCTCGCAGCTGACCAGGGCGGTCGCAACAGCGCTGATTGTCATCACGCTGACGCTCACCACCGTCCTGCTGTTTTTCTTCGCCACCAAGGGCAAAGATAATCGCCCCCGGTGGCTAACGTGGTTGACGTATCTGATGGCTTACATGTCACCGGCCATCTTGGTGGTCTCTGCCGTCGGCCTACCGATGGGCTCGACCAGGCTGTGGTTAGACGGTCTGTCTGTCGACCAGGAGTTCCGCACTGAATACCTCACCAGGATGGCCTCGGAGCCTGGCCTGCACGACATGTCGTACATCGACATCCCGTCTTTCTACCCAGCTGGTTGGTTCTTCCTGGGCGGACGCCTGGCCAATATTCTTGGCATTGCCGGCTGGGAGGTCTTCCAGCCCTGGGCGTTGATTACTCTCGCCGCTGCTGGCTGTGTTTTGGTCCCGGTGTGGCAACGCCTGAGTGGCTCCCTGCCCGTGGCCACTGGCATTGCGCTGACAACCACGGCGGTCGCCCTGGCGACTGTCGCCGATGAGCCCTACGCCGCAGTCGTTGCTATGGGTCTTCCGGCGATGACCGTGATGGCCTGGCGCGGTCTCACCGGCGCCTGGTCCGCCATGTTTGGCGTGCTCGTCTTCCTGGGTATTTCTGCGACTTTCTACACTCTTTACACTGCCGTAGGCGCGCTTATTGTGGTCGTGTTGGCCGTGGTCGCGTGGACGTCGTCAAGCTCTTGGATGCCCGTAGTGCGCCTGATCATTATGGGCGTGGGGTCGATGCTGATTGCGGCGACGGTGTGGGGTCCGTACATGCTGGCGGTTGCGACGGGGGCACCGCGCTCGGGCGCGACAGCGACGCACTACCTGCCCCCGGAGGGCGCGCAGCTGCCTTTGCCGATGCTCGCCGCCAGCGTAATCGGTGTGCTGTGTTTCATCGGCGTCGTGCGCATGCTGGTCAGCGCCACGGAGCCGGATGCCCGCGCGCTCGGCCTGGGCACGCTGGTGCTCTATGGCTGGGTAGTTGCCTCGATGGTGGCGACGCTGCTCGGACGCACGCTGCTGGGGTTCCGCCTCACCGCACCGATTACGTTCATGTTGATTGCGGCTGGTGTGGTCGCGCTTGCCGACGCCCGTCTCAACGGCATCGAGAAGTATTGGCCGCAGGCGGCACCAGCTCACATTGCCAAGCGCGTTTCCGCGGTAATGGCGGCAGTCTTGCTGCTGGCGGGCATTGGCTACGCGCAGTCGATTCCGAATAAGTTGCATGGCGCCATCGACTTGGCGCATACCGACACCGACGGTAACGGCGAGCGCGCGGACCGCTTCCCACCGAATGCCGGGGCGTGGTACTCAGCGGTGGACCAAACGCTGAAGGAGGCCGGGCTCGATCCGGCCCAGACAGTGGTGCTGACGGATGAGAAGAATTTCCAAGCACTCTATCCCTGGTATGGATTCCAGGCACTGACCAGCCACTACGCTAACCCTCTGGGTGAGTTTGACCGCCGTAATCAGGCATTGGAGGAATGGTCGGAGATTCGCGATCCCGATGAGCTCGTACAGGCCATGGATGAAACGCCGTGGCGCGGACCGGATGCCATTGTGCTGCGGGGCGAGGTTGAGACACCTGATGGCGAGGATGCCGCTCCACTGACGTTGGACATCGCGGATGATATCTATCCGAACGATCCGAATGTGGTCTTCCGGAGCCTGAATTTTGCCCGCTCTGCATTTGAGAAGCACTGGGAGCTAAACCAGGTCGGCCCGTTCGTAGTGGCGGTTCGCAAGTAGGTATTGGGCGGCTATCCCCTGCTGTAAACGTGATTCCTGTTACTAATGTGGAAACTGTGATGTAACTTTCGCGTTGCAAACTCAAAGAAAAACGCCAATTACCGTAGTATCTTTCCTTGTGACTGCCGAAACTAAAGAAATCAAAGAAAGTGTCGACGGCTCACCCGAAGTGACCATCGACCGCGTGGAGAGACCGCCTATGGACGGCCCCTCTCCTACGACACTGACTCGTTGGACAGCGATTATCGCTGGAATCGTCGGTTTCATTTGCTTTGTCATCACACCGTTCCTCCCGGTCGTGAATACTCAGTCCTCCGTGTCTTGGCCTCAGCGCGACACACTGAACTCAGTGGATGCACCGCTTATGGCGCAGGCACCGTTGGATCTGAGCATCGATCTGCCTCTGTCGCTGACGGATGAACTCTCCGACAAGCGGACAACCCTGTTGTCGACTATCCCCCCGACCGCGGATAAGCCGACCAAACGGGGCCTGATGGTGCGTTCGGGCAAGGACGGCCTCGACGTCATTCTGCGCGACAGCGTGGTGATGAGCCTGGATAAGAAGGAGCTTGCCAGCAACAAGGGCAAGATCCTGGAGATCCGCTCAAACGAGCATGAGACCACCGTCAACATCGACGGCGCCAAGAACTCAGATGGTGAGAAGCTCACCGCCACCACACACGGCGATTACCGTCCGCAGGTCACCGGTATCTACACTGACCTGCCCGCTGACGGTGACGCGGCCAAGGCCGTAGCCGATGGACTCGATGTCCACATGAACATCGACTCCCGCTACACCTCACACCCGACAGTGGTGAAGTACATCGTCATGTACTTGGGTCTGCTTCTGACGCTGGCTTCCCTGGTCGCGTTGGCTCGCATTGACCGTATCGACGGTTCCCCTTTCACTCCGCTGTTCAAGCGCGGTGCGTTGAAGCCGACTCCGCTGGACATCCTGGTCGGCACGATTTTGGTTGTTTGGCACTTCATCGGTGGCAACACCTCCGATGACGGTTACATCTTCACCATGGCGCGCGTCTCCGACGAGTCGGGCTACATGGCGAACTACTACCGTTGGTTCGGCGCTCCTGAGTCACCGTTCGGCAGCCCTTACTACGACCTGCTGTCGCTGATGGTGAAGGTGTCCACCTCATCTCTGTGGATGCGACTACCGGCGCTGCTGTCCGCACTGCTGGTGTGGTTCATTATTTCCCGAATGGTTATCCCGCGCCTCGGCGACAAGATTGCCCAGCGCCGGGTGGCCTACTGGTCTGCTGCTGGTGTGCTGTTGGCCTTCTGGCTGCCGTACAACAACGGACTGCGCCCGGAGCCGGTCATTGCGCTGGGATCCCTGCTGACCTGGGTATTCATCGAGCGCGCAATTCTGACTCGACGCCTGCTGCCAGCTGCAGTCGCAGTGGTTATCGCCACGCTGGCACTGGGCTCGGGCCCAACGGGCCTAATGGCAGTTGCTGCCCTGCTCGCAGGCATCCCGATGCTGGTGCGCATTGTCGTTGAGCGCCATAAGGCTCTCGGTGGTGGTTGGCAGGCCCCACTGATGCAGATTGCACCGTTCCTGGCTGCGGGCACCGCCATCTTGGTCGGTGTCTTCGGCGACCAGACTTTGGCCACGGTCCGCGAGTCCATTCGCGTCCGCAGCATCATCGGCCCGTCGGAGCCTTGGTACAACGAGTACGTCCGCTACTACTGGCTGGTGCTGCAGTCGGTCGACGGCGCCTTCCCACGTCGTTTCCCGGTTCTGATTGCACTGGCGTGCTTGACCATCACGATTGCCGCGCTGCTTCGTCACCGCACCGTTCCGGGGGCTCTGGCCGGCCCGTCGGCACGCCTGGTGTTCATGTTCATCGGCACCATGTTCTTCCTGACCTTCACGCCGACAAAGTGGACGCACCACTTCGGCGTATACGCGGGCATCGCGGCTTCCCTGGCAGCACTTGCCGCCATGGCCATTAGCCATTGGGTAGCAGGTAACCCGCGCAACCAGCTGTTCTTTGCCGGTGGTATCACCTTCATCCTCGCTTTCTCACTGATGGGCATTAACGGCTGGTGGTATGTGTCGTCCTACGGTGTGCCGTGGTTCGACAAGACCATTCAGTTGCGCGGTCACCAGCTGGGTTCAGCAGTATTGGCTCTGGCCTTGCTACTGCTGCTGGCTGGTGCCGTAATGAACTTCGTCCAGGAGTTCCGCACCAAGCCGAAGTCGCAGGAAAAGTCGGCACGCGCGCGCCGCATCAATGCAGTTGCATCGTCCCCGATTGCGGTGACGACGCTGCTGGTGACGATGTTCATGGTGGCTTCGCTGGGCAAGGGCGCAGTATCGCAGTACCCGGCATACTCGGTCGCCGCTGGTAATATCCGCTCCTTGGCTGGTCAGACATGTAATATGGCGAGCGATGTGCTGATGGAAACCGATCCGAACGATGGCTTCCTGAATACCGTCGATGGCAAGCCGCTAGCGGAATCGCTGCGCGGTGGCGGCAAGAACCGTGGCTTCGACCCGAACGGCGTCCCGTCTAATATGAAGGCCGAAGCTGTGGACACCAGCCAGAGCCAGGCAAGTACTGCCGACACTGATGATCAATCTACTGATCCGGAAGCCACAGTTGAGGGCGGTTCCGCGTCGGGCACCGACGGCGGCAAGCGCGCCGACAAGGGTGTCAACGGCTCGCAGGTCGAGCTGCCATTTGGCTTGGATCCGGATAAGGTGCCGGTGCTTGGCTCCTACTCCGAGGACATTCAGCGTCCTGCAAGCCTGGAAACTTCCTGGTTCCAGCTGCCTGAGATTGACGAGGACCACCCGCTACTCGTCGTATCGGCGGCCGGCCGTATCTTCCACCACGACATCAACGGTGTGGCTCAGCAGGGTCGCAAGCTGGTGGCAGAGTACGGTCGCAAGGGCGGCGACGAGGATGGCTTCGAGGTCCTCTCCGAGTCGGAGCCGATTGATATCGGCCCTGCTCCGACCTGGCGTAACCTGCGCTTCCTGACCGAGGAGATCCCAGAGGGAGCGACCGCTGTGCGACTGGTCGCGGAGGACAATGACGTCTCCGAGGATCAGTGGCTGGCACTGACCCCGCCGCGCCTGGCCGAGCTGCAGTCGATGACTGATGTCATTTCGCCGGAAACTGCGACTATCCCGGACTGGCCGGTTGCCTTCCAGTTCCCGTGCCAGCGTCCGTTCGACCACTACGCAGGTGTCGCAGAGCTTCCGGAATACCGCATCACTCCGGACCGTGGCCTGAAGGTCGTCGGTGCAGATGTCTGGCAGTCGGTCGATGGCGGTGGTCCGCTCGGATTCTCCGACGCTGTGAATGAGGCTACGTCCGTACCGACTTACCTCAAGAACGACTGGCGCCGCGACTGGGGTTCCGTCGAGAAGCTCTCGCCACGTCCGAATAAGGACAAGGTCAAGCCGGATGTCGCCGAAATTGAGTATGAAGATATCACTCGCTCGGGTCTATACTCGCCCGGGAAGATGATTGTGAAGGATCCCTAGGCGAAAGAGCCTCGGTGCCTCCTTCACCTAAGGAGCCCGAGTGACTGCACAAACCCGTTCCATCGTTGTCGCCGCAATGGTTGTGACTGACCCGGTGGGGCGGGTTTTGTGCGTTCGTAAGCGGGGTACGGATACGTTCATGCTGCCCGGCGGCAAGTTCGAGCCGGGTGAGTCCGTCGATAACCCGGAGGTCACCGCCGCGCGCGAGGTCTCCGAGGAGCTCGGCGTGGACATCGAGCTATCGCTGTTGCGTCCGTGGAATATCGCCCGCGCAGCCGCCGCCAACGAGGCGGGCTTCGAGGTCGTCGGCCACCATGTGCGCTATGTCGGAGAGTTCACCGACGAGTTGGCAAACGTTCAGCCCCATGCCGAGATTGAAGAGGTCCGCTGGCTCGACCCCTGGCTGCCGACCGGGAAAATCGCCCCTATGCTGGCCGAGACTACTCTGCCGAAGCTCCGCGAAGAGCTGCCGCAGCTTGCCGCTGGCCGTGAACAGCCACAGCGCGCACTGTCGTCACTAACTGTTTTCTGCGGCTCCGGCTTCGGCAACGATCCCGCCTGGCGCGTCACCGCCGAACGTCTCGGCCAGACACTCGCGGAAAATCGGGTGGAGCTCGTCTACGGTGGCGCGGCGATTGGTCTTATGGGCACGGTTGCTAACGCAGCGCTTGACGACGGCGGCAGTGTCACAGGTGTCATCCCCGAGGTCTTGGTCAAGAAGGAAATTGCCCATCCGCGGCTGACTCACCTGGAAACTGTTGCGACTATGGCCGATCGAAAGTCGCGCATGTATGAGCTCGGCGATGCTTTTGTTGCACTCCCCGGCGGTGCGGGCACACTGGAAGAGTTCTTCGAGGTGTGGACCCAGCAGCACCTGGGGATTCATGCCAAGCCAGTGGCGTTGCTGGGACCTTCGGGCTTCTGGGAGCCCCTGTTGGCGCTCCTGCGCAAAGTTGTGGATGCGGGGTTTGTGCGACCGGAGCTTCTCGATGCGCTTATCGTCGTCGACGACGTCGACAAGCTCCTGCCTGCGTTGATTGCGTGGCGTGCGGGGCGGACGAAGTTTTAGCCTGCCCCCAGGCCCCACAACACACTGCTAGTGAGCAGCAGCCAGCTGCTGCAGCTCAGCTTCGGTGCCGTTGAAGACATCCTCATCCACGATGGTCGGGATGCCATCGACGCGGCCGGTGGAGGAACGCTGCCAGAAGGCCATGCTCTCCCAACCGCCCGGCAGCGAGGTCGGAGCGCTGTCTTCGTAGGCGGCGAGCCACAGCGGGTAGTCGGTGAAGTCGGTCGAGTTACCCATCGGGTTCTGCCAGAACCAACGGTAGGTGTAAATCATCGGGGTTTCGCCGGTCTTTTCCTCAACGCGCTCGAGGAAGTCCTTGGTCCACTTTTGCAGCTGGGTTGGGTTGAGGCCATTGTCTAGCTCGATGTCAAGCACAGGCGGTAGTGTCTTGTCTGTGGAGATTTGTTCATCGCGCTGCTGCAGTGCTTCTACGTACTGGTCAGCCTGCGCGGTTGCGGAGCGATCCGGGTGTGCCTTGTGGTAGCTGCCCACGTACAGACCGGCCTTCGCGGCGGCGATGGAGTCCTCGAGGAAGTACTTCTGGTCACCTTCGACACCGTCGGTGGCCTTGATGAAAGCGAACTTCTGGCCGCTAGCTGCGACCTCGTTCCATTTCAGCGCGACGCCACCTGGGCGCTGCCACTTGGAGACGTCCACACCAGTCGGCCCCATGTGGAAGCCGGTGCGAGCCGGGTTCGACGATGCGCTGGTAGCCGAACCAGTTGAGGAACCGTTGGCATCAGAGCCCTGCGACTCCTGAACAGTCAAAAAGTCGAGCGACCCCTTGGAATCAGCAGCGGACTGGTTGGAGTGTGCAGATGCGTCCTGTGTTTGTGCGTCTGCCGGTGCAATAACACCCAAGGTCAGCGGCGCAACGGCCACGATACTTGCCAAAGTGGCGCGTCCCGGGCGTCGCTTCAACACCGCGTTCGCGGAAAGTGGAAGAAATTTCATGGTTTGCACCTTACCCCCTAAACCACTTCAGCCCCATTCGTAAGCCTAAACTTATTCCACCCCTCCAGTCACAGCTTCAATCCGCCCTTGCCCCTAGACTGGCGGCATGACAAATAGCACTAATACTGAGACCCAGTCCGCAACGCCCCAATTCTCAACAACTCCTCGCCCGCAGGATGACCTCTACTTGGCCACCAACGGTGAGTGGATTAGCAATCACGTCATCCCGGCTGACCGCCCCATCGATGGCGCCTTTTACAAGCTGAGGGATGAGGCGGAGGAAAACGTCCGCGAGCTCATCACCACTGCCGCCGATGCGGATCCGAATTCCCGCGTCGCTCGCTTGTACAACTCTTTTATGGACGAAGCCGCTATTAATAACGCCGGCGCAGCTCCTCTCGCGCAGGATCTAGAAATGATTGCCTCCGCCGAGAACGCGCATGAGCTGGCGTTGGCGCTCGGCCACCTCGACCGTCTCGGTGTCGGTGGTGCGCTCGGGTACTGGGTAGAGAAGGATTCTGGCTCGGACCTGGACGCTCTCTATCTGTTGCAGTCGGGTCTCGGCCTCCCGGATGAGGCTTACTACCGCGAGCCGGGTCACGCCGACACCCTCGCTGCCTATGAACAGCATGTTGCCGCTATGTTGAAGCTCCTCTCCTCGCATGACGACGGCGCGGGGGACCTCTCCACCGCGCTTGCTGCATTCGAGTTGGTGGACCCGGCCGCTGCGGCGGCGCGCATCGTGGCTTTTGAAAAGCGAATTGCCGCTGGTCACTGGAATGTGGTCGATACCCGCGATGCACTGAAGACCTATAACAAGACGGTCATTGCTGACCTCCCCACCGGCTTCCCGGTCGCGGAGTGGCTCGCGGCCACCGGTGTCAATGAGACGAACCAGACTGCCATCGACACCATCGTGGTGATGATGCCGTCGTACTTCGAGCACTTAAGCAAGCTGTGGCAGGACACTGACCTGGCAGATCTGCGCCTGTGGGCACTGTGGCGCGTCCTCCACCAGCGTGCCGCCTACCTGTCGGATGACTTCTCTGCGGAGAGCTTTAACTTCTACGGCCGCACCTTGCAGGGTTCGACCGAGCAGCGTGCACGCTGGAAGCGTGGTGTTGCCTTTGCGGACGGGGCGGTTGGACATGACGTCGGCAAGCTGTATGTGGAAAAGCATTTCCCTCCGGAGTACAAGGAGCAGGTCCTGGAACTGGTGGACTACCTGCTGGCGGCGTACCGGGAGCGCATTTCGCAGCTGCCGTGGATGACGAAGGCGACGCAGGAGCGGGCACTGGAGAAGCTGTCGCTGTTTAAGGCCAAGATTGGTTACCCGGAGCGTTGGCGTGACTACTCGGCCATGGAGCTCGGGGATTCACTGATGGACAATGCTCGCGCTGCCAGCGCTTTTGCGCATGATTATGAGGTGGCAAAGCTGGGCACCCCGGCCAATCGCGATGAATGGCATGGCACTCCGCAGACGGTCAATGCCTTCTACAATCCAGTGGTCAATGACATCACGTTCCCGGCTGCGATTTTGCAGTCTCCGTTCTTCTCACCGGACGCTTCCCCGGCGGAGAACTTCGGTGGCATCGGTGCGGTGATTGGCCATGAGATTGGTCATGGTTTCGATGACCAGGGCTCGCAGTATGATGGCCACGGCAATCTTCACCAGTGGTGGACCGATGAGGATCGCGCAGCGTTTGAGAAGCTGACCGCCGCGCTGGTGGATCAGTACGAGGGACTGGTGCCGCAGGCACTGCGCGAGCAGGCCGAGGAGGGTGCTGACCTGCCCGGCGTCAACGGTCGCTTCACCCTGGGCGAGAACATCGGTGACTTGGGCGGGCTCGGTATTGCCGTCGTTGCTTTCCGACGTTTCCTCGCTGCCCGCGGAGAGGAACTTGGGCTGGAGGACACCCCAGAGACCTACCGTGACCTGTTCAAGCAGTGGGCACTGGTCTGGCGTTCCAAGATTCGTCCGGAGTTTGCACGCCAGCTGCTTGCCATCGACCCGCACTCGCCAGCGGAGTTCCGCTGCAACGTCATTGCCAGCAACATCGATGAGTTCCATGAGGCCTTCGCCACTTCAGCGGGGGACGGCATGTGGCGTGAGCCGAATGAGCGCGTGAATATCTGGTAGCGCTGCGGGAACCCAACCTGCGCTGCGTTACCCTCCGATGCCTTCCGCAGCCTCCGGGGACAGCCAACGCCTCACCGTTTACTACAAATGCAAAAGCTGACTTTTTGTTTTTGCAAACGTGGAACTAAAATCACAGGTGAGGCGCACGCTTTCCCGATGATCAAGTCGGGCAGGGCCCAACCAAGCGAGGTTCCTGTTACAAGTGCGCTTGCTAAGTGCTCTTGCTGGAGGAGGCCGCTGTGGACACTCGCGACATCCAAGCACTCACCGCCGTCAAACTCTATTACGGCGAGGGGCTCACACAGTCTCAGGTTGCAACCGAACTCGGGGTTTCCCGTCCAACGGTCTCTAAACTGCTCAACCTTGGCCGTGAGCGCGGTTACGTGCGCATTGAAATCCACGATCCGCGCGAGGAAGCCTCAGAGACCGCTACGCAGATGCGGGATCGCTACCAGCTCAACGATGTGCGCCTGGCGCAACCGGCACGCGCTGGCAACGCAGTCTTGCTCCGCGAGTTGGGGCGTGTGGGCGCCGAGCTTCTCGACGAGCTGGTGGTCGACGGTACCCTCGTCGGTGTTTCGTGGGGTAAAACCATGTACTCCGTATCCACGCAATTGAAGTCCAAGGATGTCTCGGGCGTGGAAATTGTGCAGCTCAAGGGAGGAATGAGCCACTCTGATAAGTCCACGAACGACATCCGCACTATTGGCGGTTTCTGCCACGCTTTCCACGCCTATGCCCGCACATTGCCGCTGCCGGTGATTTTCGATTCGGTCGAGACCAAGCGCATCGTGGAACAGGATCGGTTCATCGCCAGCGTTTTGGCGCTTGGCCGGACGGTGGACATTGCCGTTTTCACTGTCGGCGCAGTCGACCATGATTCGCTGGCCTTGAACTTGGGGCAGCTGTCGGCAACCGAAAAGGACTTACTCGTGGAGCGCGCAGTGGGCGATGCCTGCTCACGCTTCTACCGCCCGGACGGTGGCATTGCGCTGCCAGAGGTCGATGCCCGCACGGTAGGTATCAGCCTCTCTGACCTGCGCCGAATCCCCACTCGGGTACTTGTCGCCGGTGGCGCACACAAGGCCGAGGCCATCGATGTGGCCCTTCGAACAAAGTTGGCCACTCACTTGGTCATTGACGATGCCACTGCCGAGCGCCTACTTTCGCTGGACTCATCGGACTCATCGGACTCACCGGGCTCGCCAGTCTCACCGTCTAGCCCTGCCCCTCCCTCTGCCACGGAATAGCCGTCTCGGGACGCATCAGTACAAAGAACTGACACCCGGGCCTGAGAAGCGCCTCTGCCCTCTTCGACCGATAGACTTAAGCGAGCCTGCATGTCAGCGCATATGTCGCACACGTACCGCAGCCGCTGTCAGGTCGGAGAGGACGATTCTTTAGGTGTCACCAGCACAGCAGATCAAGCACACACTTCAGGCCTACGAGTCGGCAGATGCATCTTTTGCTCAGTCCGCGAAGAAATTGCCATCCGTGGGATGGAAAGGAGCGCTCTACGCTCTCAAGCGTGCGGGTATCGAGTTTTTCTTGGAGCTCGGTTTCGACGCTGCCGCGAAGTTGACCTACTACACTGTGTTGACCTTCGCGCCTGCACTGCTGGCGATTTACTCAATTGCCACGCTGATGCTGGCCGGCTATACAGAAGACCTCAACCGACTGACCGAGGATTTCATCCGCAGCTACATCCCGGCTGAGTATGCCGAACCGATTCGCAATGTCATCTCAACGATTATCGGCTCCGCCACGGGCGGTCTTGTCGCACTGACTATCGGTATTGTTCTTGCGCTGATTTCGTCGTCGGCCTACACACGCGCATTTTCGCGCACGGGTAACTCCATCTATGGCGTTTCCGAAGGTCGCACGCTTATTCGCTACCACCTGCTCATGGTCGCCATTACGCTATTGCTGCTCATTGGCACGGTGGTGCTGCTTATTGCGATTATTGTCAATGACCAGCTAGTTATCACCATCGTCGAACCGGTTGCCCGCCCGTTGGGCATTGAATCGACCACGCGACAGGTCATTGACTTCTGCATCTCCGTCTGGAGTTGGCTGCGCTGGCCGGTCATTATCGTCATGTCGATGATTCTGATTGGCTCGCTGTACTACTTCACACCGAATGTGCGCATGCGCAAATTCCGCTGGCTCAGTACCGGTTCGGCACTGGCAATTATCAGCTCGCTGATTATTGGCAAGGCATTGCAGCTTTACCTGTTCAACTTTGCGGCTTCAAACCCCTACGGCGCCATGGGTGCCGTCATTGCTCTCATGACTGCACTTTGGGGCATTAATGTCGTCGTGGTCTTCGGCTTCAAGCTGGATGCCGAGGTTGAGAGGATGCGCCAACTGCGCGCCGGCCTGCCCGCAGAGCGATACATCCAGCTTCCACCCAGAGCTACCGCGGCCGCCGAGGGCGAGCAGAAAATCCATCAGAATCTAGAAAAGCAGGCGGCCGAATTCCGAACTGAGGAACTCGACCGCCTGGATAAAATGCCAGCAGAAGCAACTGAAGATTTTTCCTCGCAGCCTGCTGCTGAGACTGACCCTACTACCGATCCGTTCAAGAGGATCGACTAGCAGGGCCAGTAACTAACCACACAGAACCTAGCTATAGCGCAATCACACCCACAATTGCAGCGTTGAGCAGGTTGGTGCACAGACCCGCAATCAGCGCCAGCGGACCGTTCTTGGCAATCTCACCGCGACGTTCCGGCGATAGCGCACCGAAGGAACCGATCTGAATTGCAATGGAAGACAGGTTGGCGAAGCCAGCCAGGGCGAAGGTCGCCAACATGATGGACTTCGGATCCAGCGAGTCGACGTGCTCCGAGAACGAGGTGTAGCCGACGAACTCGTTCAGAATCGTCTTCTCACCAATGAAGCTACCGACCAGCCCTGCGTTCTCCCACGGCACACCAATCAACCAGGCAATCGGCGCGAAGATCAGGCCGAACAGCCCCTCCAGTGACCAGTTTTCCTGACCGAACCAGCCGCCGATGCCGCCAATCATGGCCGACAGCATCGCAATCACAGCGATGAACGCAATCAACAGACATGCCACAACCACAGCGATACGACCACCGGCCAACGCACCCGATCCAAGCGCGTCAATGACGTTCTTCGACTCAGTGTCGCGGACATCCTTCACCGACGCATCCAGATCGGATTCCTCCGTCTCCGGCCAGAAAGTCTTCGCAATCAGCAGCGAGCCCGGCGCGTTCATTACCGATGCCGCCAGCAGGTACTCCAATGGCGCACCGAGCAGGGAGTAACCAATCAACGTCGATCCGGCCACCGAAGCAAAACCGCCCGACATACATGCGAACAGCTCCGACTTGGTCAGTTTCGGAATATACGGCTTAACGACGAGCGGAGCCTCCGACTGCCCGAGGAAAATCACCGTGGAAGCGAAGACGGACTCTACCTTCGAGGTTCCCATAATGAACTTCAGTGCGGACCCGACATACTCAACGAAGTACTGCACTACCCGCAGGTAGTAGAGGGCACCGAGGACTGCGCCCAGGAAGATGATCACTGGCAGCACGTTGAGCACGAAGACGAAGTTTTTCCCCGTGCCGTCGAAAAGATTACCGAAGACAAATGAGGTGCCCTCATTTGTAAAGTCGATCATCTTCTCAATGGCACCGGCGACGCTCTTCAACGCCTGGAAGCCGGGTTCCCACTTCAGCACTACCAGCGCGAACACCGCTTGCAGCAGCAGGCCAACGCCGAGCGTGCGCCAGTTAATGGCTTTCCTGTTCTTTGAGATAGCAATGGCAAATCCGATGACGAGGATGATGCCCAGTAAGCCTTGCAGTCTATCCATGACTAAGGTCTTCTTTCTTGATAAAAGAGGCTGTGGTGATGATGCCTACAGGTCCTCGGGACCAAAGGCGTAAGGGAGAATTTTTTCGAAGTCGATGCTGGCCGGAGCGCCTAAACCACCATTTTCCGGGCGCTCGGATTCCACAATGACACGCTTGCACCCAAATTCGTGCAGGACCTGCCGACAGGCACCACAGGGGTGGCACGGTGCCGCCTTTCGCCCGACAATGGCACAGGCCGCAATCTTATGGTTGCCGCCGTGCTCCGCGACCATGCGGAACACGGCTGTACGCTCTGCGCAGTTGGTCAACCCATAGGACGCATTTTCCACGTTGCAGCCTGTGACCACCGTGCCGTCGTCAAGCAGAAGTGCGGCACCGACCGGAAAACCTGAATAGGGGACGTACGAGTTTTCCGTGGCTGCGTAGGCCTTAGCCAGTAGTTCTTCGTCTGAAATGTAGGACATTGTGCTCTCCCTCCCCGAGCCTGTTCGAGGTGTTTATGCAAACATACTTATGTGGGTACAAATGGAAAGTTGCCTATTGACATTTGTTCTAGTGCTGATGATAATCGGAATCAGCAGAGTTCACAAGACCAATATCGCTAAGCACAATCGCCTATAAAAGGAGCGAACAATGGCTGAAAAGTTCGATGTAGTTGACGTCATCAAGGTAAAGCGTGATGGCGGTGAGCTCAGTCCGGAAGAGATTTCCTGGGTCATTGATGCCTACACTCGCGGTGTCGTGGGCGATGAACAGATGGCGGCGCTGAACATGGCCATCTTCATCCGCGGCATGAACCGTCGCGAGATTGTGGATTGGACTCAGGCGATGATTGACTCGGGCGAGACCATGAGCTTCGCATCGCTGAGCAAGCCCACCACGGACAAACACTCCACCGGTGGTGTCGGTGACAAGATCACGCTGCCGCTGGGCCCACTGGTGTCCTCCTACGGCGTGGCCGTCCCGCAGCTGTCCGGCCGCGGCCTCGGCCACACCGGCGGCACCCTGGACAAGCTGGAATCCATTCCGGGCTGGCAGGCTGATGTTCCGAATGACCGCTTGATGCAGATCCTGGAGGATTCCGGCGCGGTCGTCGCAGCAGCCGGTGCGGGTCTGGCACCTGCGGATAAGAAGATTTACGCGCTGCGTGACATCACCTCGACGGTCGACTGCATTCCACTGATTGCCTCGTCGATCATGTCCAAGAAGATTGCGGAGGGCACCTCCAGCTTGGTGCTGGATGTCAAGGTCGGTTCGGGCGCCTTCATGAAGGATCTGAATCAGGCCCGCGAACTGGCCCGCACCATGGTTGACCTGGGCAACGACGCGGGCGCGAACACCCGCGCGCTGCTGACGGACATGTCCACGCCGCTGGGCCTGACCATCGGCAACGCCCTCGAGGTCCGCGAATCGGTGGAGGTTCTCGCCGGCGGCGGCCCCGCAGACGTCGTGGAGCTGACCTGTGAACTGGCCCGAAACATGCTCGAGCTGGCCGGCGTGCACGATGCCGACGTGGAGCAGGCTCTGAAGGACGGCCGCGCAATGGATTCGTGGAAGAAGATGATCCGCGCTCAGGGCGGCGATCCGGATGCCGCGTTGCCGGTGGCACCTCACACGCACGATGTGGTTGCGCAGGCTGACGGTTACCTGACCAAGCTGGATGCACTGGCTCTCGGCGTTGGTTCCTGGCGCTTGGGCGCGGGACGTGCTCGTAAGGATGATCCGGTGCAGGCCACTGCCGGTATTGAGATTTTCGCCAAGCCGGGAGACAAGGTGGTCAAGGGCCAGAAGCTGCTCACGCTGCACACTGAAACTCCGGATAAGTTCGAGCGCGCTCTCGAGTCCATCGAGCCGGGCATTGAAATCGGCGACACCGCGCCGACAGCCGAGCGCGAGATTATCCTCGATCGCGTGTCCTAGAAAATTTCTGACGGGCTCGCGCCGGCGCCACTTCCCCGTCCCGAGCCCGCCACCTCCCTACTTTTAAGCTCTCTCCCAAATTTCCGAAAGGACTTGATTTCTCCCATGACTTCCCGCGCTGATGTTGCCAAGATGATTGACCACACCCTGCTTAAGCCAGAAGCCACCTCTGACCAGGTCAAGGCTCTTATCGCCGAGGCCGCCAAGCTCGGCACCTACTCCATCTGCATCTCCCCATCGCAGCTGCCGGTCGAGGTGCCGGAAGGCCTGCACATCGCCACTGTCGTCGGATTCCCCTCCGGCGCGGTAAAGGCCGAGATCAAGGCCTCTGAAGCCGCTCGCGCTGTGGCCGATGGCGCTGAAGAAGTCGACATGGTCATCAACATCGCCTTCGCCAAGGAGCACCGCTTCGACGACCTCGAAGCCGAAATCAAGGCTGTTCGCGACGCCATTCCGGGCAAGATTCTGAAGGTCATCATCGAGTCGGCCGCCCTGACCGATGAGGAAATCATCGCAGCTTGCAAGGCCTCCGAGTCCGCAGGCGCAGACTTCGTCAAGACCTCCACAGGCTTCCACCCGGCCGGCGGCGCTTCCGCTCACGCCGTGAAGCTCATGCGCGAAACCGTGGGCGACCGCCTTGGCGTCAAGGCCTCTGGCGGTATCCGCGATGCCGCTGCCGCTGAGGAAATGATCGCCGCTGGCGCCTCTCGCCTGGGTCTTTCCTCCTCCGCCGCTGTCCTCGACGGTCTGAAGTAGGCGAACCCCGATGCTCTCCGAACAGCTACAAGCCACCATCACCGATTGGATCGCCCACGATCCGGACGAGGCCACCGCCGCCGAGCTCTCTTCGCTTTACGACGAAGCCAAGGCCGCCAACCCCGATGCGATTGCCGAGCTGGAAAGCCGTTTCGCCGGGCCACTCGAATTCGGCACTGCAGGTCTTCGCGGTGTCGTTGCAGCTGGTCAGTCCCGCATGAACCGTGCCACGGTCATCCGTGCCACCGCTGGCCTGGTTGCGCATCTGAAGAACATTGTGGGCGACGACTTCACCGTGGTCATTGGTTGCGATGCCCGCCACGGCTCCGCCGATTTTCACCGCGATGCCGCCGCGGTTGTCGCCGCAGCCGGTGGCAAGGCCCTGGCTCTGCCACAGCAGCTGCCCACACCGGTGACCGCCTTTGCCGTGCGCCACCTCAATGCCGATGCCGGCATCATGGTCACGGCCAGCCACAATCCACCGAAGGACAACGGCTACAAGGTTTACCTCGGTGGCCGCGCGGTGGAGTCGGATTCCCGCCGAGGCGTCCAAATCATCGCGCCCCATGACAAGCAAATTGCGGACGCCATCGCCGCTGCTCCACCGGCTGATGAGGTCCCGCGTGACTTCGATGCCGTCGAGCAGGTTGGTCCTGAACTGCTGGATGCTTATGTGAAACGGGCGGCAGCGCTCGCAACGACGTCGTCAAGCGAAGAGAAGCAAGCAGCGAAGATTGTTCTCACCCCGATGCATGGTGTCGGTGGCGAGAACATCGTGCGCACACTGAACGCGGCAGGTTTCTCGAATGTCAGCGTGGTCGAAAAGCAGTTCGCGCCGGATCCGGAGTTCCCGACGGTATCGTTCCCGAACCCGGAGGAAGCCGGTGCGCTGGATCTTGCGTTTGAGCTCGCGCGTGCCGAAGACGCGGATGTCATCATCGCGGCTGACCCGGATGCGGACCGCTGCTCGGTGGCTATTCCGGATAGCGGCGTCGACGGCGGCTGGCGACAGCTCTCCGGCGATGACATCGGTGCGTTTCTGGGTGAAGTCATCGCTGCGGATGCCGAGGCCCGTGGGATTGCGACCGTGACCAATGATGAGGGCGCAGAGTTTCCGGCCACAATGGCTAACTCGATTGTGTCCTCACGCCTGCTGGGCAAGATTGCCGCAGGTCACGGACTGAATTATCGCGCTACACTGACTGGCTTTAAGTGGATTGCTGGTGTGGACGGGCTCGTCTTCGGCTACGAGGAGGCCATTGGCTACTGCACCGATCCGGCAGTCGTGCGAGACAAGGACGGCGTATCTGCGGCGGTGCGTGTCGCCGACGCGGTGGCGCGTCTGAAGGGCCAGGGGCTGGGCATTCAGGACCTGCTGGATGAGGTCGCCTGCGCCCACGGCCTCTACAAGACCGCCCCGTTGACCTTCCGAGTCGAGGACCGCTCGCTGATTACCAAGGGCATGGACACTCTGCGCGCCAACCCGCCTGCACAGCTGGCCGGATCGAAGGTCACACAGGTCACGGACATGAATGACGGCCTAGACATGGTCGACGCCAAGGCCGAGAGCTATCACATCCCGCCTACCGACGGCATTCTCATCCTCACCGAGGCCAACGACCGCGTCATTGCCCGGCCTTCCGGCACGGAACCGAAGCTGAAGTGCTACCTGGAAGTCGTGCTGCCGGTCGCTTCGGCCGCGATTCCGCACGTGGCCGCGGCCGAGCGGCTCGACCAGATTAAGGCCGAGCTCAAGGAAATCCTGGGGATGTAGCCACTAAGCAGCTACCAGCTACCAGCTACACCTCGCAACAAACTGGGGTGCGCATGAACGAAACGGCCGAAAAATGGCCGTGGGGTTTCACGCGCGCCCCAGTTTCACATATGCAGCCCGGAGTCTTGGACCGGCTCATGAGTTACTGACTAGGTTTATGACAAAAACAAGCAGAAATTAGTGCCGAAACTGACATAAACTTAGGCAGTTTCTCGATGGTCACAGCCTCATTTGAAGCTCACCACCTCATTTCGGGTCTAGCTAAACCCGTCCTTGCCGCATTTTGCGCAAGACATGCGTCTCCTAACATGCTTTACAGTTTTCCCAGTAATACAATAAAAGCCGTTAACCGTGTCCCCAGGGGATGGAGCACCATTCGCTACGCGGGTTGGGCTCATCACAGGGGGAACACTTCCTCCTCGTGATTGGTACGTCCAGCATGTCGCATAACGAGTTCCCCAGCTCAGACCCCAACTACAATTCGAATCCTTCCACCGGTTCTTTCGGCCCCGTGTACCCGAACCAGGCACCTCAACCCCAACCACAACCACAGCCCCAATTCGCTGGGCAGCCGGCACCAACTTTCGCTTACGCAGCCCCGGCGTATCCGCAGCAAAGATCAGGTACTTCCGGCGCAATGATTGCGCTCATTTCAGTGCTGGTCGTGGTCCTGCTGGGCCTGGTTGGCGCGGTACTTTATGTCACCCTGAGTAAAGATGACTCGGTAACTGCGGCCGACACACAGACGGCTGCCACTACACAGGCCGCTGCCGATGCTTCGAGCCAGCCCAACCCACCGGTCACACAGACTGAGACCGTGGTTGTTCAAGATTCGAGTGGCTCATCCGGTAATTCGGGCTCGTCTCGCTCATCGGGCCTGGCTGGCGGCAACCTCTCCAGCGCATGGAAGGGCACGTCCTCAACGAGCGATCCGTTCGTTCGAAATGTACACAGCGCCTACGTCCGCTACCGCAATTCCACTGGTGCGGAATCCGGCACCATCACGGCCTACAGCCCAACGACTGGCCTGACCTACAACATGTGGTGCCGCCCTGCTGGCGGCAACATCAAGTGCACGGGCGGCCGTAACGCAGTGGTGTACATCGGCTAACGCATACCGCCCCCCGCCACGGTCACAGCACTCCAGTCCGCGACCTACGCCACTGCGTCGTCTAGGCCGCCAGCTAGGTCGTGGAAAATGGCCCGGTTGAGACGAAATGCCTTTTTCGCCTCGTCAACCACGGCATCTTTGTCGGCATCCGAAATGCCCAGCTCAGACAGACTCTGTCGGTAGCCGTCGCGGTAGGGCTTAATTTTTCCGATCGCGGAGAAGTCATAGAATCGGGTTCCCTCCGCACCGATGCCGTAGTGCTTGGCCAGCATGGACGCAATCACCTGGCCACCAGAAAGATCGCCCAGGTAGCGAACGTAATGGTGTGCCAATGCGGCGTTGGCGTTGCCGTTGCTTTCGATTTCACGAAGCTCGGCCACGTAGTTCTTTGTCGCCTCCACTGGCGAGATCTTTTCCCGCCAGTCAGGCCCCACCAAATGTTCAAGGTCGGCCGCCAGAGCCTCCAGGCGCTCCAGCTGCGCATCGTAGACCGCGCTGACCTGCGGCGACTCCGCAGTGGACCGCACGGCCTGCTCCAACGCTTCGTACACAAAGTACAGCTGACCAGTTAGATCGATGGCCGCCTGCGCATTCAGTTCACCCGCAAGCAGCCTCGACATGAAGTCGGAGTTCTCCGCTTCACTGTGGACACCCGCAGTCTCCACTTTGAGTCGCTCTGCCAGGGGCTGAGCAGCCTGCTTGTCACCTTCTTTAATCGTGTTTTCAACCATGATTTTCTTCTTTCTCTGTGAGGTTCGGAGACTGGGGTGAGAGATTGTGGCCCGCACGCTGAGGCACCAGCACGGGGTTGCCCGCGGAGTCCTGAAGCACTTCCACACCGATGCCGTAGACTTCGCTGACGGTCTGTGCATCCAGGGTTTCCGCAGGCGGGCCTTGCTTTACGACGCGCCCCTGCGCCACCACCACAACGTGATCGGCATACGCCGCTGCGGCGGACAAATCGTGCAGGACCACGACCACGGCTTTGCCCGCCGCCGCGCGGGCGCGCATCATTCCCATGATTTTTTCGGCGTGGTGGAGGTCCAGGGCTGCGGTCGGTTCGTCGAGAAGCACGACAGGAGTGTCCTGGTAGAACACGCGCGCGCTGTGGACGCGGGCGCGCTCGCCGCCGGAGAGGGTCGGGACTTCCCGGTCAAGGAGGTGCGCGACGTCGCATTCAGTGATGACTTCCGCGAGCAGCTCTTCGTTCGGGCAGCCCCAGGGGTTGCGTCCGAAGTTGATTACTTCGCGGCTGGTGAATGGCACGGACAGTTCTTGGCTCTGTACCAGGACGGCGCGGTAGCGGGCCAGGTCGGCGATGGAGAGCTCGGTAATGGAGTGCTCGCCGATCCGGACGTTGCCGCCGCTGAGCTCATGGTCGCCGGAAAGCGCTGCGAGCAGTGTCGACTTTCCAGCACCATTCGGGCCGACCAGCGCGGTGACTTTTCCGGGCTCGGCGACCACGGAAATATCGTTGAGAATGCGGTGACCGTCCAGGGTGATGCTGACATTTTCGGCAGAAATGCCCAGGCCAGAGTGAATTTCCATTAGTGCACCGCCCTCTTCGAACGCAGGAGCAGCCAGAAGAACAGCGGGCCACCGACGATCGAGGTGAGCATTCCCAGCGGCAGGTCCGCACCGGTGATCATGGTGCGGGCCGCGAGGTCGGCCAGCGTTGTGGCCAGCGCGCCGCCGAGGATGCATGCAGGAATCAGCGTGCGATGCGCTGGTCCCAGCAGCAGTCGTGCAGCGTGCGGCACGACCAGGCCGATGAAGACGATGATGCCGGAAAATGCCACACCAGCCGCCACGACCAGGGACGTGCCAAAAATGATGGCGCGACGCAGCGTGACGACGTTAATACCCAGGTGGCGGGCTTGCGCTTCACCAAGACTCAGAATGTCCAGCTTGCGGTAGCTGACCCACATGGCAATTACGGCCGGAACTGTCACCAACGTAATAATGACAACCTGCGTCCAGGTGGCACTGGCAAACGAGCCCATCTGCCAGAACACAATGCGGTCGCGGGCAGCCGTGGAGGCTACGAATGTCAGGAGCGAAACCAGACCACCACAGATGGAGTTCACAGCCACACCGACCAGAATGATTCGAGCGATATCGCGGCCACCGTGCGCATTGGCGGCCACAATAGCCGTGGCTACCGCGCCACCAATAAAAGCTGAGACCGCAATGGCCCAGCTGCTGGCGAAGACACTCAACACTCCGCCGAGCACTCCGGAAAGCCCGGCG
>QWCB01001448.1_pt1 | contig 22641 bp, 17 predicted proteins | sample 1972511 | NCBI WGS metagenome assembly QWCB01 (sample SAMN09866719, study PRJNA288562) | Human gut metagenome isolate term5_stool, whole genome shotgun sequencing... | isolation source: gut | host: Homo sapiens | place: USA: California | reverse complement strand
AAATGCCGATCTCCCTAATGGTCGGAACGGCATTTGCAAAGAGGAAAACGCAAATCAAGATTACTGATATTATGGACAGTGTTGCCGTTAGGGCAAACACAACTTTCATTACATTTTCTTTTAAATTTTTCATTCTTATTTAATAGCGTCTGCCCATGTCGGAACGTTACCTAAATAGATGTTTTTAATCTGTTCGGTTGTCAAATTATCTGTAGTATTGCTCTTATGAACTACGATTGCAATTCCGTCTTTAGCTATAACAGTCGGTTTTAATGCTGATTTTTCACTGTCTTTAAGTTCACGAGAAGCCATACCTATTTGACTTACACCGCTCATTGCGTCTTTCATTCCGGAAGTTGAATCGCTCTGGTTGAGTTCGATATTGGCATCTTTATTTACTTTTTTGTATGCTTCGATGAGTTTTTCCATTACCGGGGTAACTGATGAAGAACCGGAAATCTTAATTGTTCCCTTGGAACCGTCTGTTTTGAATTCTCCGTTTTGTGCGATGCTTACATAACCGTTTTCTTCAACGATTTTTTGACCTTCGTTTGAAAGTATAAAGTTGATGAAATCTTTTGTTAAACCGGTCGGATCGCCTTTTGTTGCGATATTGAAAGGTCTTGCAACTTTGTAAGAACCGTCTTTAACAGTTTCTTTTGATGGTGCTACTCCGTCAACCTTAAGAGCCTTAACAGTATCATTGAGTGAACCAAGTGAGATATATCCGATTGCATAAGGGTTACCTGCAACTGTTGTAAGCATTACGCCTGTGCTGTTGGTTATTGAAGCACTCGGTGTTGTTTTGTCTACTTTTTTACCGTTTTCTTTTGTTTCAAGTCCTACGAGTTCGATAAATGCTCCTCTTGTTCCTGATCCGTCTTCGCGAGTAAGAACTGCTATGTTTGCAGTTTTGTCAAAGTCTGCTTTTTTACCTTTTTCCGTTTTTTTGTTACATGATGTAAAAACGATTCCTACAGTTAAAACTGCGAGGATTAAAGCTATCCATTTTCCATATTTTTTCATTAGGTTTTTCACTCCTTGAAATTTTTAAAAGCCTTTTGCTTTGTCTACATACTAAATACCCAATGTAAAATCGTCATTCCAAGTTATGTTAAATCTAAGTAAAATTTAAAAAGGCTGCCTTTTGATAAAGGCAGCCCAACAGAATCGTTATTTTATTTTATATTTTTGAGTATGTTTTCCCCGATTTCAAGGTCAGTTGGATAGGTGATTTTTATATTATTTTCGCTTCCCCTGCTTATTCCGACTTTTTCATTATTATATAAAAAGATTTTTGAAGCATCCGTCAAACTTTCTTTTTGACCTTCGCTGAGTTTATCCATACATCGTTTCAATTTTTTCAAATTAAAAGTCTGTGGAGTCTGAACATTATAACAAAAGTTTCTGTCAGGCACTTGCTTTATCAAGTTTTCTTCTGTAACGGCAATTGTGTCTGTGCTTTTGACAGCAGCAGTCGCGCCTCCCAAAAGTTTTGCCTTTTCAATATTGTCTTTTATTATGTCAATTGTAACAAACGGTCTCGCTCCGTCATGAGTTAAAAGCAAATCATCATCTTTGATTTCATAATTTTCACAGAGATATTTGACTATCTTTTCAAGAGTTTGATTGCGATTTTCTCCGCCCGGAATAACAGTTATTTTTTTATCGGTATAATCTTTAATGATATTCTCGACATATGAAATATCTTTATTTCCAACGGCAACAATAATATCATCAAAGCCGCCATAATTTATGACGGCTTGAAGAGAATAAATGAATATGGGTTTGCCGGAAAGATTCAAATATTGTTTTGAAATTTTGCTATTCATTCTACTGCCGCTTCCGGCCGCCAGAATTGCCGCAAATATCATTAATATGCCTTTCCGAAATACAGCATGCTTTTTGCTTTCTTTCCACAACAAACACAGGTGTCTGAAATATGTTCTTCATCAAAAGGAATACAGCGTGATGTGCAGGAGGTTTCATCTTTTATTTTTTCTTCACATGCCAAATCACCACACCACATAGCTTTGATTAATCCGCTTTTTTCTTCTGCTATTTTCTTGAATTCATCATAGTCATGTGCGGTATAAGTCATCTGAGTGCGTCGATTCAGTGCATTTTCATACATTCCCTTTTGAATATCTTTCAGAGCTTTTTCAACTTCGGACTCTATTTCGTCGAGAGAGACAAAAAGCTTTTCTCTGTTATACCTTTTTACCATCACGGCTTGATTTTTTTCTATGTCTTTCGGTCCGATTTCAATTCGAAGCGGTACACCCTTCATTTCATATTCAGCGAATTTCCAACCCGGTGTATTGTCGCTGTCATCAAGTTTTACTCTGTATTTTTCCGAAAGTTTTTCCTTAAGCTGATTTGCTTTTTCCAAAACATTTCCCTTATGGGAAGCAATCGGAACGATTACAATTTGAATAGGAGCAACTTGAACCGGTAAAACAAGTCCGTCATCATCACCATGTGTCATAATGATAGCACCGATTATTCTGCTTGACATGCCCCAAGATGTCTGGAAAGGATAGGAAAGACCGTTTTCTCTGTCTGCAAATTTAATATCAAAGGCTCTTGAAAATCCGTCTCCGAAATAATGACTGGTCGCACTCTGCAGGGCTTTTCCGTCATGCATTAAAGCTTCAATAGTGTAAGTCTTTTCGGCTCCCGCAAACTTTTCTTTATCCGTCTTTATTCCCTTGATAACGGGAATGGAAAGAGAATTCTCAACAAAATCAGCATATACATTCAGCATTTGCTCGGTTTCTTCTACTGCCTCTTTGCTTGTTTCATGCATAGTGTGCCCTTCTTGCCAGAAAAATTCCATAGTCCTCAAAAACGGCCTTGTGGTCTTTTCCCATCTGACAACTGAGCACCATTGATTATATAGTTTTGGTAAATCGCGATAAGAATGGATAATATCATGATAATGATCACAAAATAAGGTTTCGGATGTAGGACGAACGCAGAGTCTTTCTGTGAGTTTTTCATCTCCTCCGTAGGTAACCCATGCAACTTCCGGAGCAAAGCCCTCAACATGATCCTTTTCTTTTTGGAGCAAAGATTCGGGAATAAACATAGGCATCATAACATTTACATGCCCAAGTTCTTTAAATCTTCTGTCTAAGTCGGCTTTTATGTTTTCCCAAAGAGCAGTGGCATAAGGCCTAACTACCATACAACCTCGGACTGAAGAATATGAAGAAAGTTCTGCTTTTTTCACAATGTCCGTATACCACTGAGTGAAGTCCTCATCTCTTGAAGTTATACTTTTAACAAGTTTTTTATCCATTTATTTTGATTCCTTTATCTCAGTTTTTTGTTTTATTTTCTTCAATCATCCTGCAAACATCGTCAACAGTTTTGATTTTAGAAGCCACTTTATCGGAAACTTCAAAACCGTATTCGTCTTCGATTGTCATAATCAGGTCAATCATGTCTAAACTGTCAGCCTGCAAATCTTCAAAAATGTTTGTGTCTTTCGTTATTTCAGATTCATCAATATCAAGTTGTTCGGCTAAAATAGCTCTGATTTTTTCAAACATGGGAATTACCTCCAATAATCGCATATTTATTATTATACTTGAAAATATATGTTAAAATTTTTAATATGTTTTGTCAACCACAGAATAATAATAAAACGACCCGGGATTAATACCCATCCCACCCCCGTAGCGAGCGATTATCAATCGTCCGTTGCCTATTTTGTAATCAAATTATTCCATTATGTATAACCAAGGCACCCGGGATTAATAATCCCGGGCTACCGGAGGGATGCGACACCTGAGGCACATAATCACGGGATACCCACCCACACCGTAGAGGGCGATTATCAATCGTCCGTTGCCCTATTTTGTAATCAAATTATTTCATTATATATAACCGAAGCACCGATGGTTGATAACCCTCGGCTACCAATGGGGTACGGCACCTGAGGCACATAATCACGGGATACCCACCCATACCGTAGCGGGCGATTATCAATCGCCCGTTGCCTGTTTTATCGTTAAATTATCGTATATACAATTAGAGCACCCGGGATTAATAACCCCGGGCTACCAGAGGGGCGGCAATCGGTATCAATAATCCTGCGATACGGAGAGGAGGAATAACGGTCACTGTTTTGGCAATTCCACGGAACGCCACGCCCACACCGTAGAGGGCGATTATCAATCGCCCGAATACCGCCCGCATAAATTTTTACAAAAAAAGCTCACTGAAATTCAGTGAGCTTTGACTTTTATTATTATTGATTTTTAAGTAAAGCGGTGTAGATAACATCAATAAGTTTGTTAGGCATAAATTCAAGTGAACCCAAAAGTTTGGAGTTTTTAACTCTGTAAAGAGTTTTCGGATTTTCAGCTTCACAAGCTTCAACAACTGCTTGAACAAGATATTTAGGATCGTTTGCCATCTTAAGTTCAACCGTCATCATCGGTTTCATCTTAGTAAGAGTTCCCTTGTAATACTGAGTATTTGCAATCATCTTGTCAAAAGCGGCGGTTGCTTGACCGTGCATCTGTGTTTTAAATGAACCGGGTTGAATTTTGATACATTTGATTCCCTGGAATAAAAGTTCGCGTCTTAATGAATCTGTGTATCCTTCAACTGCATATTTTGTCATAGCATAAGGACCGTTAAATGGTTGTGCTTTCATCCAACCACATTCTGATGAGCAGTTGATAATTCTTCCGTTTCCTTTTTTAACCATATCAAAGAATACACGATTGATTCTTACCATTCCCAAAACGTTAATGTCAACCATTCTTTCAACAGTCTTTACAATATCTCCTTCAATGAGTGAACCCATTGAGTGAATACCGGCAAAGTTAATTACTGCATCTAATTTGTCAGTCCATTTAAGAACTTCCTTCTTAGCGTTTTCAATGCTTGCCATATCAGTAATATCAACTTTTATCGGAACAAATCCCTGAATATTTGCCTTTTTGTTAAGAGCAACTTCATCATAGTCAGCGGCAAAAACTGTCCAGCCTTTTTCAATAAGTGCAAGAGCTGAAGCTCCGCCAAGACCACCGGCTGCTCCTGTAAAAAGTGCATATTTCATAATACAATCCTCTCCTTATAACTATTTATTTTATTAGAATTTCCTATAAATTATATATTATCGTTAAAATAAAGTCAATTGTAACAAATCATATATTTAATATCTAAAGAATTATTTAAGAAAAAGCAAGTAAAGCAATTGTTAATTGAATATTTTATTGCAATTTTTTTGTTTTGTAATCAAGATAACCGCTAATAAACATCATACTTGAAAGTCCAACAAATATAGCAATAATAGAAAAATTAAATTCTTTATTTACACCTGTTTTCGGTATATTTTTTCGTTTAAGGTTTTCTTGTTGTATCTCTTTTGTACTTTGAATATTTTTTGATTTTGTTCGTTCTGATAAAACAATAGTTCCGGTTTCATTGATTTCTGCTCTTATGAAACGGTGTAAACGATTACTTTTTAATTTTATTCGTTTACCGTCTTTTATCAAAAACACATCATATTCCTTTTGTTCTTCTTCGGGCAAAAGTTCAATAACCGCCTTTAATGATTTTTTCAACTTTGTCTTTGGTTTATTATTTTCTGAAATTTTAACATTAAACGCAAATGCGCATTCTTCATCAGGTTGTTTTGTTTCATCAACAGATAATTCAAAATCATTATTTTTATTTTCGTCAGTCAGTAAATTTTCGAGTTGTTGTATTTCAACTTTTCTGTTTTTTGAGATGTTCTTTTTATAATCCAGGTTAACGAATTCAACATTACTATTATTAGCAAGCGCAAGGATTGAATTATTTGGATTCATTGTAAAAACTAAGATTTTGTGACTTGGATTCTTTGAACTGTTTTTTGATATAAGCATATCCGGACTAACTACTGTTTCACCCGGTATATATACAGATTTTAAACTTTCCGGATTGAGAAAAGCTTCACTTTCAATTTTTTGTACGCTTTTGGGTATTTCAAGATGTGTTATACTGCTCCAAACAGCAAATCCCTGTTTTCCGATTCTTTCAAGACCTTCGGGAAGGTACAGTTCTTCGGCGAGGGGTGCCCATTGAGATCCGTTATCTTCAACCACTTTTAAATTTCTTGAATAAGTAAGGTGCTTGATTTTATCGTAACCTGCAACAGCATGTTTTTGTATTACCGTAACTCCATCCGGTACTATCAGTTCTTCAACATTTTCAAGTTCATACAAACCTATCTGACTTATCTCTTTTACATTTTTTGGAATTCCAAATTTAGTTAATTTTTCGCATGCCAAAAATGCGGCATTTTCTATAACTTCAACATCATCAGGCAAAGTAACTTCAGATAAACCGAAGCAATTTGCAAAAGCCGCTCTCCCCACTTTCTTCAATCCTTTTTTTACAACAAGTTTCTCTAAGTTTAGATGAGTATTACAAGCTTCCTGTCCTATTTCCGTAGTATTTTCCTTAACGATTAACTCTTTTAAACCCTGAGGTGCATATATTAATTTTGAACCTTTATACACACTGCCCATATATGAATAAAAGTTTTTGTTTCCGTTATCTATATTTATTTCTCTTAATTTTCCCTCATTTTCAGCTGTGCTGATATCAAAAATTCCATATATATCATCACCCGATGGAGTTCCTTCGAAACTTTTAGGCAAATTCAATTTAAGCATATTTTTACAATTTAAAAACGCTCCCTTGCCTATTGTTTTTACACCTTCCGGAATAGAAACTTCTATTAAACTATAGTTGTTACGAAAAGCATCATCTTCTATTTTCAAAAGATTATTTCCCTTGAAATTTATTTGTTTTAAATTCCCACAATTTGATAAGGCTCCTTTTCCTATAACTTGGCATTTTTGAGGAATACTGAATGAAGTTATGTTATCACAGGAACTGAATGCTTTTTCCGGTATTTCAGTTATTTCAGAAACATCTTCAAACTGAACTTTTTTAAGTGAGGTACAAGATGAAAAAACTCCTTTGCCTATTTTTTTTACGCTTTTTGGTATTGTTATACTTTCAAGCGAAGAATTGTTTTGAAACGCATTATCACCTATGGTTTCTATTGCTGTACACCCTTCAAAATCAACTTTCTTTAGATTTTTACAACCACTGAAAGCCTCATCGTCTATTTTCTTTGTATTCTTCCCAATTTTTATGGATTTAATTTTTAAATTTGATTTAAAAACATCTTTTGATATTTCTTTTACCTTATCAGGTATAACTATATCGAAATCATCTCCGTAATAACCTATGAGCTTACCATTTATATCCGTTTTAAAAATTTCATCTTCAGAAACTTTCACCTTAACCTTCTTTGTTGCAACATCTCCAAATGCTGAAATTGCTTTAATTTCTACTTCTCCACTCTTATTAGCGGTAATCAATCCGGCATCTGTTACCGAAACAATTTCAGGATCTGTTGACACAAATTTCACTCTTTTATCTGTTGCGTCAGAAGGTAAAATTTTTAGAGACAGATTTTTCTGCTCTCCCGCTTTCAAGGAAATCTCTCCGCCCTCAAATTCAAATGTTGATATGAGCTTTAATTCTGTTATATCTTTGAAAGAAATTTTTGTTGAACTTGTATTTTTATCATCAAACAATTTTTTCAATGTCGAATTATTTTCAGCGAAATAAACGGCAGATACCCAAGTTTCGGTTGGTAATTTTGATTGATCCACAAAATTTAAATCTTTATTTTTTACACAAAGCCATTTAAATGAACTACTCATATCTGTAGTAAGTGGTCCTTCTATTCTCTTTAAGGTCTTTGGCAAACTAATGCCGTAAATTTTATAGCAAGAGGTAAAAACTTCACTGCCTAGAGATTCCAATCCTTCATTTAATTTAATTATTTCAAGTTTTGAGTTCCAAAAAGCTTTATTTCCTATGGATTTAACAGTTTTAGGTACTTCAATTACGTCAATTGCGGTACTTTCAAAAGCAAAGTCACCGATACTTTGAAGTCCATCTGAGAAATTAACCTGCTTTAAACCTTTACAGTCTTTAAAAGCTGAATCGTTAATCTTTTTGACATTAGATGGTATTGTTACCATTTTTATATCTCTTTTGTCTAAAAAAGCGTTTTTACCGATTTCTTTAACATTTGAAGGAATTTCAACATAAGGATTTGTACCCTTATATGAAGTCAAAACGCCATTACTGTCAATCACAAAATCAGAATTTGAATAATTTTTGGCACTAAATTGGTCTTTTGACGAATAATCATTTTTTGCCGAAGCAAAATTATACAATAGAAAGCTACCTAAAAAAGATAGAACTAAACTAAAAGATATTATTTTTTTATTTATTATATTAATTTTAATCATCTGCCTTTCTTTATTAAAGTTAGTCGCGACTAACTTTAATCTTAGCAATAGGTATTTGTATTGTCAAGAAAAAACTTTTCGTTTTTTATATAATTAATTTTGCATTAAAAATATAATTTTATTTTTGACTAATATAATAAAAAATATTCATTAAAAGTAATGAATATTTTTGTTTTCCACTGAATGATTAACATTATTATTGTAAAGTTTTTTGGTTGACAGATGTTAATAACTAAGTGCAATATGTTAATAAGTGTTGAAATTGGGTAAAAATATGAACAAAAGTGTAAAGCAATTCACTTTCTTTCAACAAAAGTCTCCACATTGTGAAGACTTTGTCATAATGTATATACAATTTGAATAATTAACGATTTTTCAGCTCAACATATTTTCTCGGGCCTTGAATTGCCATATATGCAGGTCTGATTATCTTGCTTGCCGTTGTCAATTCTTCGAGCCTATGAGCACTCCATCCGGTTATCCTTGCTATCGCAAAAAGCGGAGTATAAAGTTCTTTCGGTAATCCGAGCATCGAATAAGCAAAGCCACTGTAAAAATCTACATTTGCGCTGACGCCTTTATATATTTTTCTGTTTTTAGAAATAAGATTTGCGGCAATTTCTTCGATATTGGCATAGAGATTAAATTCATCGGAAATTCCCTTTTCATTTGATAAATCTCTTACAAATTCTTTTAAAATAACCGCTCTCGGATCTGATTTAGTATAGATTGCATGACCCATACCATAAATAAGACCACTCTTGTCAAAAGCTTCCTTATTTAAAATCTTTTGCAGATAGGCAGCGATTTCATCTTTATCTTTCCAATCCTTGACCTCTTTTTTTATTTCCTCAAACATATTTGAAACTCTAATATTTGCACCGCCATGTTTAGGTCCTTTAAGTGAGCCTATTGCGGCTGAAATCGCAGAATATGTATCGGTTCCGGATGATGTGACAACTCTTGTTGTAAATGTAGAGTTATTTCCTCCGCCATGTTCAGCATGTAAAATTAAGCAAAGGTCCAATACTCTTGCTTCAAGTTCTGAAAATTTGCTGTCAGATCTCAACATATACAAGATATTTTCAGCGGTTGAAAAATCAGGTCTAGGTTGATGAATAAAGAAACTTTCGTTTTCATAATAATATTTATATGTCTGATAAGAATAAACACTGAGCATCGGAAAAAGAGCTATAAGTTCAAGACATTGTCTCAAAACATTTTCAATTTGCGTATTTTCCGGTTCTTCATCATATACATATAAAGTCAGCACACTTCTTGCAAGCGTATTCATTAAATCCTTGCTCGGTGCTTTCATAATTATGTCTCGGACAAAGTTATTAGGCAAAGTCCTGAAATTTGCAAAAATTCTCAAAAATTCCTTGAATTCTTTTTCATCCGGCAATTCTCCAAATAAAAGTAAATAGGCAATTTCTTCAAATCCAAAATGTTGTTTGCCGTATTGACCTTTTATCAGTTCTTCGATTGCGTATCCTCTGTATCTTAAAATACCGTCAATCGGAATTTCTTTTCCGTTTTCGATTTTTTTTGAAGTTACTTCGGAAATATCCGTAAGACCGGTTAATACACCTCGACCCTGCAGGTCTCTCAGTCCTCTTTTTACATCATATTTCTGATAAAGTGAAATATCTATTGAATTATTTTTTTTGCATGTTTCAGCCCATTTTTTTAGTTTCTTATCAAAATCGTAAATTGAGATTTCATTGTCCATAATTTACCCTTTCTAAAGATTTACTTCTATTTTATTTTCTCTTAAGTATTCTTTTAATTCTTTTATATTTATTTCTCCGAAATGAAATACCGAAGCGGCAAGAGCAGATTCAACTTCTGTGTTTTGAAAAACTTCCAAAAAGTCTTCCTTTTTTCCCGCTCCGCCTGAAGCTATGACCGGAATTGATACTGCTTGTGAAACGAGTTTTGTAACTTTAATATCATATCCGTCTTTCTTTCCGTCATCGGTTATTGATGTCAATAAAATGCTTCCTGCTCCAAGGCTCTCAACTTTTTTTGACCATTCAACAACTTCAAGTCCTGTGCCTTTTTGACCTCCGTGTGTATATACTTCATAGAATTCGCCGTTGAACATAACATCTATTGCAGAGCATATTGCCTCTTTTCCAAATTTTTCCGAAGCTGTTTTTAATAGTTCCGGATTATTTATTGCCGCCGAATTGATGCCTACTCTTGTTGCACCGGCTTTTAAGATTCTACCGATTTGTTCTGTCGTTGAAATTCCGCCGCCTAAAGTTATGGGGATGTTTATTTTGTTTGCAACTTCACTGAGTTTTTCCAAGAGTTCATTTTCTCTTGTGTCAGTTGTTGCTGTAATATCAAGCATAACAATTTCATCGGCGCCCTCTTTTTCATATCGACAAGCATTTTCAACAATATCCCCCGCGTCTCTCAAATCAACAAATTCAATTCCCTTTGTAACACGGTTATTTTTTATATCTAAACATGGAATAATTTTTTTCATGGTTTATCTCCTCTTCTACGAGTTATTTTAATAGGTCATTATTTTATCACAGTAAAGTATAATTGACAAATACATACATAAAAAATTTACCCGTTTAAGACAACTTAAACGAGTAAATTATTAATTAAATATTATAGTTGATTTATTCTTCTGAAATGATCTTTGAATATTTTAAGGATTTTACCGGGAGCAACATATGGTAACATTCCGCCTACCATCTGTAAGTGATCAAAGGTCAAAACATCCATTATATGCCAAACGCCCGGTTTAACTTTTTCATTAAAGTTAACAACGTCATGATAATCAACTGCCGGTTCATTGGGAGGATTAAGCTGAGCAACAGTATTTATCATACCGTCATTCATAAGCCAACTTTCGTCTATTTTAACTTCGCCGGGACGATTTACTTGAAGCATTCCCATTATTCTTGCGAAAGGTCTGAATGGAATAAGTGTTGATTTTAAAGGAACTTCTCTTTTTTTATTTGTTATCATAGATTGCTTTGTTGTTGAGCAAGGAAAAGCAAAATAATAAACATCCTTACAGCAACTGCAAAAGTCGTTTAATTCCTTTGCCGCCTCAATTGTACAACCGTAAATTGAATTATCTTTGCCGAATCCAACTTCCACACATTTTTTAAGGTTTGGTTTAATCTTTTTAAATTGTTTGTTGTCATCTTGTTTGGTTAAACCGAATTGATCCATATGAAGGTCTTGAACTTTTTGCATAAAGGTTCCTGCGCCCAAATGAGCCGATGTTATCATGGCGGTCGCAAATATTCCCGGAACCTCCTTGAAAACTCTCAAAAGGCTTGTGCCACGGTTCGCTCCGGCAAGAGAAGTAAAGCTGTAAACGTATTTACCTTTACCACCTTTAAACAGAGGGCTTAAATCCTTTTCATCGGTAACTTTTCGCTCTTCTTCAGAGCCTTTATCAAGAAGAGAAATAAAGAGTCTTCCTACATTTACTCCATATGAATGACCGATAATATTTATTTTATTTTTTTCATCCCATTTTTCAATTAAGGGCTTATCATATTTTCTTCCGAATCTTTCGTGTCCATATTTTTCACTGTGAGCTTTTCCGTAATCAACTCTTGTTCCGGTTAATTGAGCATAAGTTTCACAAGCTCTGTCCCAAGCTGAAGAGTATCCGCCCGATGATGGGTTATGAGTTTCAAATCCCAAATAATTTAAATGAGCAAGAATGTTACAACTTACCATTCCCCAATAAGGTATTACACTGTTAATAAGTTCATCTTCTCCAAATCCTGTCGCACCATGCAACATTATGAACGGATAATTTGTTTTAAATTCCACTTTTTCCTCCTAAAATGTATTTTGCAAAGGATTTAACCTTTTTTATTTAATTTTATAATCCTATTTGAGCAATCATTCTACAGTAGTTAAAGTATAGATCTCTTAACGGTCCAAAACCTACCGGAGGCATAAACGAACCTACGACCTGTAAATGATCATAAAGCATAGGATCCATAACATGCCAGATACCGGGTTTAATTTTATCAATATCATTGTAATCAACAGACGGTTCGGTTTCCGGTGCAGTTGAAGCAGCCGTGTTTACGAGTCCGTCGTTCGGCGCATATTTTTTATCGATATATTTTCCGTTTGAAGCTTTTATGTCAATATGTGATCCGATAGCTTTTGATATAGGCATCCACGCAAGAGACATCTTCATCATCGGAAGATAATGTCCTTTTTTTGAAAATCTATTTGGTTTTGTACAGTTGGATGGGTATGAAAAATAATATATCTTTGGGTTGATGCTGAGTTTTTCGTTCATCTCGTGCATTCCCTGAACTGAAAGATCATAGAAAACCGTATCTTTGCTTTCACTTACTTTCAACGCCTTTTTCAAATCAATAGGAGCTTTTTTCATATTTCCTTTATCATCATGTGCCATGATACCAAATTGATCGGCATTCATATCCCACATTTTTTGAAGTAATCTTCCGGATTCAAGATTTGCAAGTCCGAAAGTTCCTTTTCTGAGCAAATCATAGAATTTTGGAACTGACTCACTGATTGTAAGTTCTCCTTGACAACCGCAAAGAGAAGTAATGGAATAAATGTAATCTCCCTTTCCGCCGGCAAACAGCGGGCTGAGTTCCTCTTTAGGAGTACCTTTTCTCTCTTCTTCGCTTCCGTTTCTAAGTAAGTTTTCAAACATTCTTATTGTAGGTGCACCAAAAGAATGACCTAAAAGGTTAATTTTATTTTCGCTGTCCCATTTTTCAAGCAAGGGTTTATCGTAAGTTCTTCCATATCTTTCATGACCAAACTTTTCGCTGTGAACTTTGCCGAAATCAGTTCTTGTTCCGGTAAGCATAGCATAAAGTTGACAAGCTTTATCCCAAGCAGAACCTAAACCGCCCAAAGACGGATTTTTAATTTCAAAGCCGTAAAACTCTAAATATTTAATAAGGTCTCCGCTGAGCATTCCCCAATAAGGCATAAAGTATTCGTTTAAATAATCACCTTCACCGAATCCAAACATTCCATGAAGAAAGATAAACGGATAATTTGTTTTCTTTTTCATCGCATCCTCCAATAAACAATAATTGTGAATATTATGTTCTTTATTTAATAACGTTATTTTAACGCTTAATTAATTAATAATTAACAGAAAACAATTTATTCATATTGTTTAATTAAGCGAAAATTTTTTGTCCATTATTTTAACAAAAAAGGGCGAATAAATTCGCCCCGTTTCATCTTATTTATTAAATAGCATAATCCATTTTAAATTTATCGTAAGCTTCGTGAAAATCTTCGTTGTCACTGTGTTTGATTTTATATAAGGATTCGTGTGTATCATAATTATCCGAATTAATCTGAATAACGGCAATCGCAATATTTGAACAATGATCCGCTATTCTCTCAAAATTATTGAGTATATCCAAAAATGTGAAACCAAGTTCAATTGTGCAGACTCCGTCACGAAGTCTTTTGACATGCCTTGTTTTTATTGTAGAGATGAGACCGTCAATAACCTGCTCCAAGGGCTCGACCTGTCTTGCAAATGCAACATCGTCATTAATGAATGAATTTACCGCCATATCAACAATTTTTTCAATGGCATCTTTGGCAACATCTAATTCTCTCTGTGCGGCTTTTGAAAAAACAATGTTTTTGTTTTTCATTTCCACGGCGTTTTTAGTAAGATTTAAAGCATGGTCACTCATTCGCTCAAAATTTCCTATCGCATGTAACATTATGCTGCATAGGTGACTGTCCGCTTCGGCAAGTTCCTGTTTTGTTATCTGTACCAAAAAGCTTCCTATTTCGTCTTCATATTCGTCAACTCTGTCTTCTGTTTTGGTAACTTTATCTATCTGTTCTTCACTATAGTTTCCAAAAAGATCTATAGCATCGGTTATATTTTCCTTAACCAAAAGGGCCATGTTATCATTTGTTTTTTTACATTGACTTACAGCAAGTGAAGGATATGCAAGCCATTTATTGTCAAGTAAGACAAAATCTTTATCTGCTTTTTTAAATTCGGGAGAATCTTCTTTTATTGTAAGTTTTGCAAGTTTTTGTAAAAGGTTGGTAAACGGTAAAAATACAATTGTTGCAAAAATATTAAAAATACTGTGCATCAATGCTATATGGTAAGAATGAACCTGCATGTGATAAAAAGGAAATTTAAAGATCCGATTTAGAGAATAGAAAAGAAGCATAAACAGAACGCTGCCAAAGATATTGAAATATAGATGAACCACGGCAACACGCTTAGCATTCTTGCTCGTTCCTATACTCGACAAAAGTGCCGTAACACAAGTTCCTATATTCTGTCCAAGAATGATTGCCATTGCCGAAGAAAAAGGCAGTGGTACGGAAATTGACAGGGCCTGCAAAATGCCGACAGAGGCACTTGAGCTTTGAATTATTCCGGTTACAAGCGCACCAGCTAAAATACCGAATACCGGATTTTGAAAATAAGTCAATATTTTAATGAACTTTTCACTCTCAGCAAGAGGAGACATTGCAGTTGTCATTGTTGCCATTCCAAACATTAAAATAGCAAAGCCCATAAAAATGGATCCAATATTTTTCCTTTTGATATTCTTTGAAAAAAGGACAAGAATTACTCCGATAGCCGCAAGAATGGGAGTAAAATGTTCCGGCTTTAGCATCTGAACAAAGAGACTATCACCCTTTATACCGCCCAAAGACAAAAGCCAGCTCGTAACGGTCGTTCCGATATTGGCACCCATTATTACAGATATAGCCTGTGACAGATTCATTATTCCGGCGTTTACAAAACCGACCATCATGACGGTTGTTGCGGAAGATGACTGAATAACTGCTGTAACCATTGCGCCCAACAGAACACCCTTTAAACGGTTATCCGTCAGTTTTTCCAACACACTCTTGAGTTTATCACTTGATCCGTGTTCAAGCATTTCCCCCATATAGTGCATACCGAAAAGGAAAAGACCCAATCCGCCTATAAATTCCAAATAATTCAAAAATCTCATTTTATCGACTCCCGATGAGGATAGCGTAAAAAGCGGCACGAGCAAACTTAATTTCCTCAGTGCCAACTTTTTTAATTATTATAATATATAGATATTATCTCTATTTTTAATATCTTTCATTACATTTTTCGTATCAAAAATTGCATCGGCATGTTTTGCCACAAATTCATAGTCAACATTGGTATGAGCTGTTGTAATTACAACAAGATCTGAATTTACAATTAATTCTTCCGTCAATTCTTTTTCACCTGTCATTTGAAGACCTTTGTCATTAAAAGACTCAACGAAAGGATCATAATACTTGATGTCTGCACCTACTTTCATCAGTTCTTCAACAACTGAAATTGCCGGACTTTCACGGTAATCATCAATATCATTTTTATATGCGACACCCAAGACTAAAATTTTTGCTCCGTTTATTGCTTTTTTCCTTGAATTGAGAATATGCATTGCTCTGTCAACACAGTATGCAGGTTGACTGTCATTTATAACCATTGAATTTTCAATCAAAGTTGTATGGAAACCGTATTCTCTTGCTTTCCATGATAAATAATACGGATCAAGCGGAATGCAATGACCGCCGAGTCCGGGACCCGGATAAAACGGTTGGAAGCCATAGGGTTTTGTCTTTGCAGCTTCAATTACTTCCCATACGGAAATTCCCATTTTATGACAGAGACGCGCAATTTCATTTATGAGTCCGATATTTATATTTCTATAAGTGTTTTCAAGAATTTTTTCCATTTCGGCAATTGCCGGAGAAGAAGCCTTAAAAACAGGTGCTTCGAGAACAGCTTCATACATTGCGGCTGCTACTTCAGTACATTCTGGAGTACAACCTCCGACTACCTTTGGAGTATTTTTTGTTTTATAAATAAGGTTACCCGGATCTACTCTTTCGGGCGAAAATGCAAGATAAAAATCTTTTCCGCACTTTAGTCCGCTTCCCTCTTCCAAAATAGGCTTTAAAAGTTCCTCTGTTGTTCCGGGATAAGTTGTAGATTCTAAAACAATTAGCATGTCTTTGTGCATATGCGGAGCAATGCTTTCAGCCGAAGATTTAACATAAGAAATATCAGGTTGTTGATGTAAATCAAGCGGAGTAGGAACTGCAATCGCAACACAATCACAACTTGCAACCTCTTCAAAGTCCGTAGTAGCTTTGAATTTTCCGGAATCAACAATTTCTTTTAGATCTTCGTTCACAACATCGCCTATATAATTGATTCCGTCATTTACCATTTGGACTTTCTTGTCCTGAACGTCAAAGCCTAAAACATGAAATCCTGCCTTTGCTTTTTCCACAGCAAGCGGAAGACCTACGTAGCCTAATCCGCAAACACCGAGTGTTGCTGTTTTGTCCTTGATTTTTTCAATCAATTTACTCATATTTTCTCCTTTATTTAAGTAAAATATTTGTTACCTTATCAATAGCATCCTCTTTTAAATAAGGATGCATGGGAAGACTTAAAACATGCTTGGTTGCATATATGGTTTTTTGATATCTGTCATCCGTAAGATTAAATTCAGAAAAGGCAGCTTGACTGTGCATTCCTCTCGGATAATAAATCATTGACGGAATATCGTTTTCTTTTAATGTTTTCTGCATTTCATTTCTTTTTTCTTCATCATCAAAAAGAATTGTATATTGTGCCCAACTTGAAAGATAACCGTCCGGAACCGTGGGTGTTTTATATTTATCTTTTAATCTTTCGGTATACATTTTTGCGACCTTATTGACACTTTCAAGTTCATAGTCAACAAAGGCTTTAAATTTTGGCAGTAAAATTGCGGCTTGTATGGTATCAAGTCTCGAATTCATCCCTATTTCACGGTTGTCATATTTATCTGTCGGAGATTTTCCCAAAGCTCTGAGAGATCTCAGTCTTTCATCAATTTCATCATCATCCGTAAAAATAGCACCACCGTCACCGTAACAGCCGAGCGGTTTTGCAGGGAAGAAAGATGTTGCCGATATATCTCCGAAAGAGCAGGCTTTTTTCCCTCTGATTTCTCCTCCGAAACCTTGAGCGGCATCCTCCAAAACAATCATATTATATTTTTTTGCTATCTTAAGGATTTCATCAAAATTCGCCGGCAAGCCAAACAAATCAACAGGTATCACAGCTTTAGGAATCAATTTACCTTCGTCTAAAACCCTCTTGATTTCGTTTTCCAAAGCTTCAGGGCAGATATTAAAGGTATCAAGATCGATGTCTACAAAAATCGGAGTTGCACCCACACTGCTTGCACAAGAAGCCGAAGCAAAATAAGTAAAATCCGATGTAAAAACTGCATCTCCTTCTTTTATATCCAACGCCATAAGCGAAAGGGTAAGTGCCTCTGTTCCGTTAGCAACGCCTATACAGTGTTTACGACCAACATAAGAAGAAAGTTTTTCTTCTAACTGTGTAACCTGTTTACCCAAAATAAAAGAGTTGCTTTCAATAACTTCTTTAATTCCTGAATCAATCTGGTCTTTAAGGACCTCATATTGAGCGCCTAAATCTCTAAATTTCATTTTATCTCCTCAAGTCCGTTTTCAGTCTTTTTATATTTTCTGCCACAGTTTTGACAAATAAAATCATCTTTTAAAAGCGTTCCGCATTCACAGGCCCAGCCGGATATTTTTGCGGGAACACCGAGCATGAGTGCATGATTCGGGACATTCTTTGTGACAACGGCACCGGCTCCGATAAGTGCCCACTTGCCGACTGTATGCCCGCAAACAATCGTCGCATTCGCACCTATACTCGCACCGGTCTTTATTAAAGTTTTTTTATAATTTGAAGATCCTTTCGGATATTTTGCTCTCGGAGTCAAGTCATTTGTAAAAACGGACGATGGTCCACAGAAAACAAAATCTTCAAGTTCAACACCCTCATAGAGGGATACATTATTCTGCAATTTACAACCGTTACCGATTTTAACGTTATTTGAAACATTGACATTTTGACCGAGAGAACAATTGTCTCCGATTACCGCGCCGCTTTGAATATGAGAAAAATGCCAAACCTTTGTATTTTCACCGATTTGCACATTGTCGTCGACAAAGCTGCTTTCATGAACAAAAAAGTTTTTCATATTTCTCCTTATTTATCAAATCTTCCGGTAAAATCGACAGATGATACATTTTTAAGCGGAAGTTTTACAGGTTTTCCCGTAGCTGCAGACTCGTATATTGCAAGAACTGTTTCAACCGCGTTTCTGCCCTCAATGGCATTGATGTAAACGGGGCGATCATTTTCTATTGCATCTATTACATCGGCATATAGGCTTATATGACCGTTGCCGTATACATTTGATGTCTGTTCTTCAAGTCCTTTGTTTTTTTCATCTTCTTTTGTTTCATCGGCAAAATTCCAAACATCTATATTGTTCGTAGATTTTCCGCCAATTTTAACTGTTCCCGTCTGTCCGAAAATATAGAGCGTTTCCTCTAAATTTTGCGGATAAACATTGACGGTTCCCTCAACAGTGCCGACAGCTCCGTTTGAAAATTTGATAATTGCGGTTCCCAAGTCTTCACATTCAATATAATCATGAAATTGTCTTTTTGTAACAGCATATATTGAATCAATATGTTCTCCCATCATCCATCTGAGCAAATCTATGCCATGAATACATTGGTTGAAAAGGCAACCGCCGTCGGACACCCATTTTCCGCGCCAAAGAGCTTGATCATAATATTGTTTTCCTCTGTTCCAGCGAACATTTATTGACCCATGAGAAATTTTACCGAATCTTCCCGTTTCAAGAGCCTTTCTTGTTTTTTGAACAGCCACATTGAAACGATTTTGATGACAAACCGAAACTTTAACATTATTTTTTTCGGCAGCCTCAACAATAGCATCTGCGTCTTTCATAGACATTGCCATCGGTTTTTCAATGATTACATTTAAACCTTTATTTATACAAAAAAGTGCAATTTCAGCATGAACGCCACTATCTGTCGCAATAGCAACAAGTTCCAAATCAGGGTTTTCTTCAATCATTGTCTTATAATCTGTATATCTTTTTGTATCTTTGTCATACTCGGTCTTTTCAAAAAGAATGTCTATGTGTTCGGGAACGATGTCACATACTGCTTGCAGATAAAGATTATTTGCGACAACCGCCTTAATATGATTTATAGCAATTCTTCCGCAACCAATAAGTCCAAATCTCATAAAAATACTCCTTTAATTATTCATTTTACTATTTTTATGTGTTGGTTGCCATTATCAAATTTAACTAATTATCTGATAACGGCAACTACTGTTTTAATCATTATTTTAAAGTCTCTGAAAAATGTAAAATCTTTAATATCATTTAAATTATATTTCATTTTTTTCGGCATAATTTTTTCTATGTATATTTTTTCAGAATTTTCTGAATCCTTTAATAAATCATCTTCGTCCTTATATTCTATACTCGCGTTTGAAGTTACACCGGCAGGTAAAAGTAAGGTGGCAAGCATTTCATCGGAATAATGCTTTACATATTTTGGTACTTCCGGTCTTGTTCCGACAAAACTCATATCTCCGAGTAAAATATCTATCAACTGTCCGGTTTCATCAAGTCGAATTTTTCTTATCAGTTTTCCGACTTTGGTAACTCTGTCATCTTCATTCAAAGTTATCAGGTTTCCTTTTTTATCAGCGTTATCTATCATCGTTCTGAATTTATGGATTCTAAACTCTTTTCCGTATGAAGTAATCCTTGTCTGTCTGTAAAAAACAGGGCCCTTGGAATCAATCTTTATGGCAATAGCCAAAATCAAATACACAGGCGATATAATGATCAGCATTAAAAAAGAAACGATAATGTCAAAAAGTCTTTTAAAAAATAAAGAGAATCTTTTCTTATTTAAAATATCATAATATTCTTTTACCGAATCATTTTTCATAAAATCCGGAATGTCTTCCCATTTTCTCAACATAAGTTTTCTATGATTTCCTTAAAATTAGAAATTATATAATCGACATCATCATCTGTAAGCTTTGTATATAATGGCAAGGTTATAGAATTTTTATATCTGTTGAAAGCGTTGGGATAATCACTGATGTTGAAACCCAACTCTCTGTAAGCCGTATGCATAGGCAGTGGTTTATAGTGAACATTGGTTGCTATACCGCGTTTTGCCATTTCTTCAATTATTTCATTTCTTGTTTTTTCTTCTATATCGGGGATTCTTATTATATAAAGATGACCCGAAGAAGAATATTCGTCGGTATAATGTTTAAGCGACAAAAGTCCCATAGGCAAAAATGCTTCATCATATTTTTTTATTATATTTTTTCTTTTCTCAAGCATTTTTTGATATCTTTGCATTTGCGCAAGACCTATTGCGGCAGAAATATCAGTCATATTGCATTTATAATAAGTTCCGACAACATCATATTCCCAAGCGCCCGCCTTTGTCTTTGCGAGAGCATCTTTGTTTTGACCGTGAAGACTGAAGAGTTGAAGTTTTTTATAAATATCGTCGTTGTCAATTCCCGGAATTGTTTTCCAGGTTAATGCTCCGCCTTCCGATGTTGTGAAATTCTTTACGGCATGGAAACTGAAATTTGAAAAATCTGCAATTGATCCGACTTTTTCACCCTTATATGTAGCACCAAAAGCATGTGCCGCATCTGTCACAATCGCAATTCTGCCAATTGCTTTTTGAATTTCGTTTGACGGTTGGAATAAATCTTTTTTTGAATTTACGATTTCGAATAATTTTTCATAATCACAGGGAATCCCCGCCAAATCAATCGGAATGATTGCCTTTGTTTTGTCCGTTATCGCCTTTTCAACAGCCGAATAATCTATTTCAAGTTTTCCGTCTTTATCAAGACAATCGACCAAAATTATATTTGCTCCGACATGAGCTATAACCGAAGCTGTTGCCGTATATGTGTATGCGCAGGTTATGATTTCATCACCTGAGCCGATTCCCAGCAAACGTAAAGAAAGCTCTGCACAGGCTGTCTGCGAATTAAGACAAACACAGCCGTCAGCGCCGGTAAATTTAATTATTTCTTTTTCTAATTTTTTTGTTTTCGGTCCGGTTGTAATCCAACCGGATTTCAAAGCATCTACAACACTTTCAATCTCCAAATCGGTAATATCAGGTGGAGAAAAAGGAATGTTCTTAATTTTCATATAAGCCTCTCTAAATATCTTTTCTCACATACTTACTGTTATGATTAAATCCGGGAACAAGTTTTTCAAGATTTGAAATTATATCATCCGAATTAAGCTTGTCAATGTTTTCTTTTGACTCTTGTATGATTTCCATATAAGAGTCGGCATCAATCTCTTTTCTTCTTGCTACAAACATTTTTTCTATTTTTTCAATTTCTTCATCTTTATTGTGTGAAAAAAGCTCTTCCGTCATCTTTTCACCCTCACGAAGACCTGTTATTTTTATTTCAACTTTCTTACCTGTGGATTTGTAATATATATCAACCATTTTTTGAGCCATATTATATATATTAACAGGTGTTCCCATATCTAAAACAAATAAATCTCCACGACCTATATATGACATAGATTTTAAAACAAGTGAAACGGCTTCGGGAATAAGCATAAAATATCTTTCTATATTTTTGCTCGTAACAGTTACAGGCCCGCCCTCTTCAATTTGACGTTTGAAAATCGGAATAACCGAGCCTGCAGAACCAAGAACATTTCCAAAACGTACGCAGAGAAAATGTGTATCACTGTTTTGATTGTAACATTGAACTATTCTTTCACATACAGCCTTTGTAGCGCCCATAATATTTGTTGGATTAACGGCTTTGTCTGTTGAAATCATTAGGAATCTTTCAACATTATATTTATCTGAAAGATCTGCAAGATTCATCGTTCCAAAAATATTATTTTTATATGCTTCTTTAATATTGTGTTCCATAAGAGGAACATGTTTATGAGCCGCAGCATGAAAGACGACATCTATTTTATAATAATCAAAAACATCTTCGAGACAATTTCTATCGGCTATTGAACCGATTATTGTTCTCAAATCTAAATTTGGATATTTAGATTTGAGTTCAAGTTGAACATCATAGACCGTATTCTCACAAATATCAAAGAGAACAAGCGCTTTAACATTTGCATTGGCACTTATTTGACGACAAATTTCGGACCCTATAGAACCTCCGGCACCCGTTACCAAAATAACTTTATCTCTAAAAGATTCAAAAATTTCACTTAAATCGGGATTTATTACTTGACGACCTAAAAGATCTTCATAATTTATTTCTCTGAGTTGATAAAAAAGATTTCCTTCATCGAATACAACCACGCCGGGTAAAATTTTAACTTTT
>QWCB01003131.1_pt1 | contig 22706 bp, 13 predicted proteins | sample 1972511 | NCBI WGS metagenome assembly QWCB01 (sample SAMN09866719, study PRJNA288562) | Human gut metagenome isolate term5_stool, whole genome shotgun sequencing... | isolation source: gut | host: Homo sapiens | place: USA: California | reverse complement strand
ACCCCGATGCATCTGCACACTTTCACCAGCAATGAGCCAGGTCTCTATCGTGCTGACCAGTATGGTATCCGCATCGAGAACTTGATCCTGACGGTCGAGAAGGAGCAGACCGAGTTCGGTACTTTCTATGGCTTTGAGACCATGACGCTCTGCTACCTAGACAATGCGCTCGTAGACAAGTCGCTCCTGACTGACCAGGAGATCGCTTGGTACAACGATTATCAGGAGCATGTCTACCAGGAGCTCTCTCCTCTACTCACCCCTGAGGAGGCTGAGTGGCTACGCAACAAGACCCTACCCCTCTAATCCGTATGGCATACCAATATCCAGCAGGAAGCCTCATCCCCGTGCGGGGCTTTACGCCTCAGCTCGGGGAGGGCACCTTCGTAGCCGAGGGTGCACGCATCATCGGTGATGTGGTTATGGGAGCAGGGTGCAGCGTATGGTTCAACGCTGTCGTACGTGGCGATGTCAATAGCATCCACATAGGCAATCACGTCAATATACAGGACGGTTGCACGCTCCACACGCTCCACGGGCGCTCTGTATGCGAGGTGGGCGACTACGCTTCACTAGGTCACAACGTGATCCTGCACGGTGCCAAGGTGGGTGCCTACGCGCTCATCGGCATGGGTGCTGTCGTCATGGACAACGCGGTGGTTGGTGAAGGCGCTATCGTAGCTGCTGGGGCGGTCGTCCTAGCCAATACGATCATCCCACCCTATACGATGTACGCTGGTACTCCCGCTAAGTATATCAAAGACGTACCTCCTGAGCAGAGCCAGTCGCTCAATAAGCGCACGGCACACGACTACGGTATGTATGCCGACTGGTTTATGAATTCTGAGAAATACTCTGAGGGTTCGCACGAATAGAATTTATCTCTCAACATATACCCCTTTATGAAGTTTTTTATCGATACAGCCAATCTCGAAGATATCCGTACAGCCGAAGCGCTCGGTGTCCTCGATGGCGTCACAACCAACCCCTCTCTCATGGCTAAGGAAGGCATCGCTGGCGATGCTGCCTGCCGTGAGCACTACCTCAAGATCTGCAATATCGTAGATGGCGACGTCAGTGCCGAGGTCCTGAGCACCACCTACGAGCAGATGCTCCCCGAGGCACGCGAGTTAGCTGCCCTACACAAGAACATCGTGGTCAAGGTACCCTGCACCCAAGATGGTATCAAGACCATCTGCCAGCTTACCATCAAGGCTATCCTCGGTCTGCTCAAGCACCCGCTCACCGATAGCGGTCTCGCAGCCTTCATCGCCGACCAGGAGCGCGTCGCCAAGCAAGGCAAGTAAACAGTCAACCGAGGAGATCTGGCAGCCTTGTAGCCCCAGTTTCGCAATTGGAGCAATTCCAGCACCGAGGTTCCACAATAGAAGAGAGAGGCTCTGTCCCCATCGGGAGAGAGTCTCTCTCTTCATTGCTTCTATAGCAGACTGTTTACACAAGACTTCGCAAGCTCAAGAGGAGCCACCAACTACCGTCTTGTGAACTCCTTCAGTGTGATTGTTGCAATCTTCAACCCTTTCGCTTTAACCTGTAGACCATTGTCTGAGGTTAATAGAATTGGGTTTTCGTCTTTAAACTTCAGTGCTACCGTCAATATGTTATTGTCTGGGGAGTTCTTACTAAAATCATTTGGGAGCAACTTTAGGTCTGTTAATTCCATCGATACATTAGGCTTGTCCATTGCTTTATTAATTAGTCGTAATGCCGTCTCAACATTCTTCTTTTCTGAAGTGTTAAGCTTGATCTTGAGGCTATCTAGCTCATCTATAACTTTTGCAGATAATACGACTTGATCTTGAGAGTCAATCTTGGATAGGATATCAGGACAGCACACAAACACGTTCGTGTCTATTATGTATACATTTCTCTTAGTTGTTGACCTCACAGCTTTCTGCTTAGCGGTTTCGAGTTTTGAGAGATCTATCTTGCCTTTGACGCGTAAACTAATGCCATTACCATCAATTGTATACTCCTCCTGAGTGCGCAAAGGTTCGTCTTGAGACATATCAGTAGTTGCAATACGAGACAAATAGGTCTGTACCTCTCTAGAGCATTCTGTGCTCATAATTGATTTGTTAGCAATAATTATAGTCAGTTGCTTGGCACGACTCGTGGCTACATTGAATAGCGGTTTATATAGAGACATCCCCATCATTGTATTCGGTATATAGTAAATGCATACATCGCACGTCATACCTTGCACTCGCTCTACCGTGTCTATTAGAACATTGCTACTAGAGCCAAACTTATGTATGAAGCTATTTTGAAGCATCCTTGCCGTAGCACGGAATTTGCTCAACACCGCTATTTGAGACTCAGGTTTTGTATTTAAGATGCTCTCAACAACTTCAATTGCGAAGTCACAGCACGCTTTGCATGCTTTCTCTCCGACTGGCATCTCCTTAGCAAGCAATATCGTCCCTCCATCCTTTGGGATGTAGGGTAAAGAGGATCCTTGAAACTCATAGTCGAAATTAGCAACAGACTTCAAAGGTGTAGGATAGAATATACTTGTCAGCTCTGCTGCCCTTCTGAGCAAGCGATGAGTCTCTGTAAATATATATGACCTATACTCAAAGGCGTCACACAGAGTTGTAAAGCCATTTTTGAGCTTTGAGAAATCACCTCTAGTCAAAGTTTCTTCGCTCAATAAAACGATCGGCTGCATCTGATTTTGATCTCCAATCCAAATGACTTTTTGCCCTAGATTCTTACACGCAGCAATCATCCCGAATAGTGCCTGACTAGCCTCATCCATAATGACATAGTCAAAAGGAGGCTTGCTATAGCTTTGCTTTGCCCACCCACTTGTATTATAAAATGTCGACATTGTTAAGCTACCCGTGATACTAGTTACCTTTGTACTATCAATCGGTATAAGGTCTTTGCATACTAGAAGCTCATCTGAAGACACATTTGTCTTCATAATCTTGCTTCTTTCCAAAAACTCCCTTAGACTATCTTTTTCTGCGAGTTCAATCAGCGCTCGGTTCGTCATAGCCGTAACTAGCACGCTCTTATTTTGCATTAAAAGATATGCTACGAGTTCAGCCATCAAGTAAGTCTTACCAGTGCCTGGAGGCCCTTGAAAAATAAGCTGAGATGTAGACTCGAGCGACTTTACAATTCCTTTAACCTGCTCTTTGTTTGAGTTAATTGGTAAAGGATCCCAAGCTACACGCCTATCATCAAAATCAAGAATCTCTTTTGCGGGCATCGACTCAGAGCTGTTATTGACAATGTCAATAAGGTTTTGATAGTAAGCCATAGGAGGCTCTTGAGGGCCAAGGACTATGACACAACCAGTTTTGTCTGTCAGAAAATCAGCCATTTCTATTGACACCCCCGTAAAGCCACACAGTAGAAACCCTTTGTCATCAGACTTACCTTGCCATATACAGTGAACCTCTGAAAATTCAACCTGATGACGACGTAAGTCTCTCCAGCTTATGTTGTTCCAGTTCTTCGGGAGACACAATTCTTTCTCAAGCACTACCGCTGTGAAATACTCATTCTTTCTCGGAATTCCCTTATCCTTTTTAAAGCGAAGTATAAGTTGCCCTGTTCCCAACATACTACAGCCTATTTGTGAAGACTCTCTCTTGAAGTCTATCTTCACAAATTGAGCCACGTAGACTTCATTGTCAGCGAGCAGAGCCATAGCTTTTGAATTTAACTTGTTCAAGTATCCCTCGCTAATGGCTGTAAGTTCCTTTTCTAGAAATCTTTTGTGCTGTTCTCTTGTGTAGTACATACCTATTGCGTCTAAAACTCAAACAAATCATCTGTACTGACATCTGTATAAACAACCGAGCTGTCGATCTTTTCATCCAGTCCAAACCCTTTTATTTGATCAGATACAGAGTAGTCTATGTTTTCTATTACAAAGCAGGTATTCTTGGAGTACATATATCTACTCGCTAGATAAGCAAACTCTTCTGCGGTTACAATCTCGGCGTCAAATATCAAATTGACATCCTTGTTATCCTTGAATGTCTCGTCAAAACAGATTCGATGAATTCTTCTATCATAGCCGTAGTTCAATAGTAGATTATTAGGATTAGTCATTAGCTCTGCAAACAATCTCGGGTGAAGATAGAGCTTTCTTGCCTTTGAAGAAGTCACTACAACAGTAATGCTATCTCCCCGATACTTAACGAAGTCCTTGACTAGTCCATCCCCTATGTCAGGATCCCACTCAGAGCAGTCATAGTCTTCCAATGCGTCCAAATAGTCCTTTGCCGCCAAGCGCGCCTCCCTATTTAACTCGCTCCTAAGTAGCTCGCTTACATTTCCTTTGTCCGTGGCTTTACCATAGTCTTCCTCATCATCGTAAGCCCTATGGTCCTTTTTGTACTTTTCAAGCATACGCTCTAGTTCAGCGATTTTATCATCTTTTTCTTTGACCACATCAGCAGATACAAGAAAAATGTCATTCCAATCTTCCTTACTAAATGGGCATCTGAGAGATCTATCTGAATGGATTTCTGACAACAAAGCAGCTACTCGTAAACCTAGGTCTGGATGAGAAGCTTGACAAAATGAAACGTAGATGGTCTCTGAGTCTGGGAAATAAATATAGTCTCCAGAATAGCCTTTAAATAGAGTTGTATCTTGAAACACACCCCTGTATGGCAGTAATCCTTCTATTACATATATCTTCAAGCCTTTTTCAGCCTTCCACTTAAGGTACAACTCGTTACCCCATTCTGTAGCTTTAGAAAAGTCCTCCTCATCGTACTGCTTTTCAATTCGCAAAGACTCAAATAAAGACTCTAGGATCTTAACTTGAGACTCCTCTGTAATGGGAAGAGTAAATGTTTCTGCAACCCACTTTAAGAAAGTCCGAATTACCGGCTCTTTGATATTCCAAACATTTTCGACCTTCTTACTCCTAAATGATTTGCGACGCAAGATCTCTTTACTTTGATCATCATGAAGCCCCAAACGAATCAAAAAGCTTTTTTTCTCAGGCGTATTTGCCCAGCTGAGAATATACGAGGGAGTACGCTCCTCCTGCAATGTATAGTCTTCACTATCAAAGTATGTCCCGATCAACTTGTCGAAGGGATATCTTACACCACCATTCCTAATAAACGAAGATAAGACCTCTGCCAATCCCATTTCAAGAGTCCGGTCTAGAATGCGAAGAAACAGGCTATTGTCATTAACCCTAATAAGATCAGATAGAGAGCTACCAAAGCTTTGATATCCTTGAGTAGCCCTATAAACCATCAAGAAGCAAAATTGCTCCTCCGAGATTAGAGAAGTAGTAGATCTTAGCTGACAACACAGCTTATCATACACAGCCTTCGGACTTGCCTCCGACTGTGCAAAGATTTGATCAATCTTAGGGATGTCTGAGAAGTTGGAAATGACCTTACTCAAAGCAGAAGATAAGTCAAACGAAGGAAGGAGCTTAGACAATGAGAATTGACATGAAAGGTCGTCCTTCTTGATGTTTAGCTCGTCCTTAACAGCATACAAAGAGAGCTCCTTGCCATCTATCTTTATCAGAGAACTTGCATAAGCAATGGTTTCGTTATTCAGGGAGGCAAGCTTTATCCATCGATACTCAAAAGAAGATGGTAGATAGTCAGTAGAGCTCTGAAGTAGTAATTGGCTAGACGTACGAATATAGTTTTCCTTTGTGGCATTGTCAGACAGCTCAGCAATAGTGAGCATACTAAGCTGCGGGATAGCCTGTCTTTCAAAAAGATCTGTCGTAAATTGAGGTCTCCAGACTGTACTAAAAGCTTTATAGACATGGGTTACATCAACCTCCTTTAGGATGTCGTCTATATACTCTTCGATGACAGACGTGTAAATATCATCGTGCGGAATCAGATAGTGATCAAGCTGAGTGACAGACTCGTTGATGTTGAGCATATAATTGTAAAGCCACTGAGGACAATCTTGATAACAAGCAAACAGACTATGTAGTGGAGCATAGTTACCATTTCCATTTTTAAAGATCTCCCACTTCCGAAGAGTTTCGTCTCCTACATTGTTCAGCTTGGCACAACTGATGAATAGATTAAGCCTCTCCTCAAAAGTTAATCTATCGACATCGGAGTTTTGTATCTCATCAAAAATATTTTTTTCATCTTGCTTCGGTACTAAAGAGCAGAGAGGATGATCCTCTAAAGTCTCGTTTGACAATTTGAATCCGAGTTTGGATAGTTCGGATCTCATAGGAGCAATCTTTTCGGTCAGAATCAAGTCCTTGTTTCCGACGGATATCTCACTGATGGACTTCCACTCTTCTCCAAACATAAATGTAGGGACCTGTGGAATTAACGTTTTAGTGTGCTCATCCGAAGCTAACCACTCATAGAACTTTGTTCTCATATCATCCGTACTAGCTATGAGCCATCTCGTTAATGCACTAATATTTGAGATCAAAGTTGAATACACAGAGTCAATTGTAGCAACTTCTACTTGAAACAGACCTTCTGTCAGACAGTCTGACTTAATATCCTTATTAGGAAGGCGCTTATTGGTTCCAATCAATTGATAAAAAGCAGCCCCCCCGACAGCATCTGCAAGTCCCGAGGAGTCATAGATTATTTCAGTAGCCTTCACCATCTCATTGTGGTCATTGAGAATAAACTCTTCCTCTAACAGTGCAGACAAATAACCACGATTAAACGCACTTACCAAGGCGATGCTATCTTGGCTATTTCTCTGAAGCTCTTTTGTCGGGAGCAAGTTCAGATATTCAGACTCTTCCTGAGACGCATATGACGCAACCATTTTTACAATGGACTTGCCCAGTATGAAAAACACGAATTGATTCCAAGGATTATCACTTTGAATGCCTTCTCGATCAGACTTTGGAATGAAGTCGGCATTAACATAGAATGGAAACTTGAACCTATACTCATCCATTGGCAAGTAAGCATAGAGAGACGAGGTGTCATCTTGCAGTGGCTCAATATGCCCTTCGCCATTGAGTCTTACTGCAAAAGATATTGCCGTATCTTTGGTAGATGCGATACGATCAGGTATGCCTGTTACCTCCCCGAGTATATTCCCGTCTTTATCAACACGGACGAAATAGTTTTCTTTATCTCCCTTATTGTTAAGTCTCTCTTTACGTCGAAGGGATACCCCCGCCTTGGCAAACTCTTCATCGTTAACTAAGATATCACTGATAGAGTAAATAAGATAACTATCCACTTGGTTATTTGCATCAGAGGAGTTCACCAGAGAGATGTGCCTACCATCAGCCGATTTGTTTTTCTGTATGGTAAGACATTCTCCTCCACTGATTAGTTGGACACGATTTGTATTGCGTAAGAATAGCATAAATCGAGGGTCTCCAAAGACTTCTTTAATTGACTCTCCGTACTCAGCAAGAGTGTCGCTATCCATCTTTAACGCTATAGACACATTGTTGTTTCTCTCGTTAAAGATAGATAAGTCCTCTTCTAACTTTTCGTTTTGCTTCCAAATGGGGAGTAATTGCCAAGGAATATCCTTGACGCCACCAAATTCTCTTTTGTATTTGGCATACTTATGATTAAATTCAGCCTGTCTTATGGGATCGTCATTAATATCATTAACTAAGAAGTAGAACTCTTCGAAGTTCTTGTAAATGGGGTACTCCTTGTCAAATGCAAATTCATACCCTCCACTTTTAATCAAGACAGAGTGAGAGTTTGTAAAGACTGACTTGAAGCCAATCCCTTTGTATCCAGTCTTTTTATCATTGGCTCTTTTTGTGCTTTTGGCTGCAGAGGTGATTGACTCAAAGTCATGTCGATTAAATGAATAGCCATCGTGTGTCAACACAAAGTATCTACCATCCATTTGCACTTTAACTTTTACTCCATTCATGGAGGCTGCATCGTCTGCATTCTGTAGCAATTCAAAAAACATTCGTTTTTTGGTTGAGTATAGGTTTTTGCCGACCTCCTCAAGCAAGTTGGCTACACTCGTATTAGTATTGGGACTTGTATGCTGCTTAAATGAGAGAGAGACAGACTCTTCATAAGGATCTTGCACCTCTCTAATGTCGTTAGAGGCGACTGCAAACATGTAGGGTGTTCCTTGTCGCATTCTGTAGTCCTTGCTAGCTAGTTCAATCTCTACCTCGTAGTAATGACCTTCAATAAAGAAGTCTCTCAATCTATAATCAACTTTAACGATCAGATTGTTACCATAAACTGGATCAGCTAGAAGCTTCCCATTATCTTCTTCGTTGCTTGCGCCGACAGTCATTAGGTTTCTCATAAAGTAGGTAGACTTGAGCGTAATGAACTGCCCGATGAAGCGACTAGTCTTCAAATCCATCGTTTCTAATAAGTCCTCCAACGACAAGTCATACAGAGACTCATCATACTGGCTCCTGATAAGCGGTTTCCTGCTAAAAGACATCTCTCCATCAGCATCTCCTAGATACACGACTTGTATATGCTCTCCCTTAAAAACCTCATCACTAGCCCTTAGCACTTTGTTCGGCGACAATTCTTCACGAGGGAGGATACACTCAACTCCTGAACTCGTTATCCTAATACGAGCCACTTTGTCTTCAACGCTAATAACCTCTGCTTCGACAATATCGCCTCGAGTAATTTGAGAGCATAGCCTCTCCTTCAGCTCTTTCTGCCGCTTTTCTTCTATGGGACGCATATCTAGTCTTATCATTCTTCTTTTCTTACGATATGAAAATGAGAATTCGAGTTCTTCTTCTTTGAGCGTATTATCGAGTAGCATCGATTTGTATGGCTCCACAAAGCTTTTGGGTGGTATACTGATGACCACTAGATTGTTGCAAGCTATGATCGCATACAGCCTACCCGATCTAGTATACTGCCCTTTATAGACACCAGTTATGACTTCACCCTCCATATGCCGTTCGGCAAAACGATCATGTAGTGCCAAAATGCTAACAAGAACTCTATTGCAATTTTTTTCTCGCTTCAGTGTGTTGTCTATGACTTCACAGATTATCTCATACCCCTCCACATATGGTAGCATTGGAACTTCACTCATCAAAGCCAAAGCCGTAAAGTCTCCTAGCTTAACTATTAATCCAAATTCCTCAACCCTAGTCACAATTCCTTTGAGTATGGTGCCTTTTTCCAAAGTCCTAGGGTTAGGCAATAGCTCCCTGCGACTAAGATCAAGCTTACCATCAGGCGTTTCTCTAATGACCTTGGCAATTAGACGGTCTCCGACTTTGAACTGATTTAGTATAGAAACTTGATTAAACCATGCGAAGTCACGAACTCTAATCAGGCCTGTTTCGCCATTTGGCATTTTTGCAAATGCCCCTATTGACTCCACGATATTGGTTATTTCAACCTGTATGACATCATCTACAAAGTGTTTCCTCTCTCTAGTCATAATGCTTAGTCTGTTAGTAAGTTGTTACGATACAATCATCGTGTGGGTTTTGGAAAGCTTTCTCATATGCGTACACAAACGATGCCTTGCAGTCAAAATATTCGAATAGCTCAAAGCTGCGAATATTATCAGATTGTATGATGAAGTCTAGAACTTCTTCTAAAGTTAATGGAGCAATCTGTCTTAAATACCCCTTGATGAGGTTACTATACTGATTGACAAGAAAATAACCGGACTCTATATCCTGTTTCATTGGAAGCGTTGCTTTATTTTGATACTTACCACAAAGATATAAACTTACAGTGAATTATCTTTGTCATTGCTTCTACCTATCAAGCCTCTAGCCAACTCCTATTTTGGGGTGCTAAGGAAGGCATCGCTGGCGATGCTGCTCTACACAAGAACATCGTGGTCTCAAGGCTATCCTCGGTCTGCTCAAGCACCCGCTCACCGATAGCGGTCTCGCAGCCTTCATCGCCGACCAGGAGCGCGTCGCCAAGCAAGGCAAGTAAAATAGCACCGCCACGTGGAAATTTGAAAATCTCCACGTGGCTATTTTTTATTCTCCACGTAGGCGAGAAAAAATTCTTCGGAAGTTTCGTTTGATTCTTCCGAAGTTTCATTTGTCGCCCACGTGGAGATTTTTTTTCCCCCACGTGGAGATTTTTTTTCCCCTACGTGGAGATTTACGATTCTCCACGTGGAGATGTAACCGCACCACAACTTTGTCGTCAAAGCCGTGACGGGTAGCCTGGCATTCGTTGCATCAAAACGATCTGGGTAACGATTTGTGGGGCCACACGGTCATGCATTTCTACATATTAGATCTGCAGAATTGCGAGGAGGTCGTTTGGAGGGTTGGGAGACGATTTCGTACCTTTGCGGATGAAAGCTTTCCCCTTAGTCACCGTTAGACGATAAATCTATTATGGAAAATCTTTGGAATAGTATCCTAGCTGACTTCTCACACTTCACGCTGTCGAGCTTCTTTGCGACCTTTATGATCCTCTTTGTCTCTATAGACATCATCGGAGCTATCCCGATCGCACTGAGTCTCAAGGAGAATGGTAAGGTCTTTCACCCCAGTAAGGTAGCCATCATCTCATGCATCATGTTCATCGCCTTCCTCTTCATCGGAGAGCCACTACTGGGCTTCTTTGGAGTGGATGTCTCCTCCTTTGCTGTGGCGGGTTCGATCGTCCTCTTCGTGCTGGCTGTCGAGATGATCTTCGGCATACAGGTCTTTCAGGACGACAATCCCTCGGGCAGTGCTGACATTGTACCGCTTGTCTTCCCGCTCTTTGCGGGTGCTGCCTCCTTTACGGCGATCCTAACGATGAAGTCCTCAGGGACGGCGACCTCGACGCTTTTCGTCGCTATCCTGCTGAACGTCGTCTGTATCTACCTGATGCTACGGACGGTGTCACTACTAGAGAAGTGGCTCGGACAGGGCGGGATCTACATCCTACGTAAGTTCTTTGGGGTCATCCTGCTAGCTATCTCGGTACGCTTCTTTATGGAGAACCTCATGATCATCCTCGAGCCTTTCTTTGATAAGTAAAGGTCGTAACACACTAAATGCGTAGAGGCTCATCCCAATCGGGACGAGCCTCTACTTGTTTTGTGGACTGCGGTCGAGCAGTCTACGTTTCCCCTAAACTTAGAAACTATGCGTGTCTATGGGAGGACCACCTTGTATGTTTGTGATCCTACGCGCAAGAGGTAGCTACCAGAGGAGAGCCCCTCTATACGGTACTCCTCGCCAGCCACAGCCTCAGTGGCGTAGCGTACTCGTCCATCTAGGTCCAGTAGTGAGAGTGTCTGACTCACGTCTGACCGAACGTAAAGTATGCCCTCAGCGATGCGCATCTGACAGCTAGCAGGTGCGAGGGGATCCTCTACCCCTCCAGCGATATCGACGACAATCCGGCCTTTGTAAACCTCGCCGTTGAGTCCGACACTCTTGTAGTCCTTGTCACGCTGCTGGTCGTGAGAGACGATGATCTCACTGCCTTGAGGGGTCGATACTCCACACCCCTCGAAGACGATCTCAAAGAGGTTGACGATGCCCCCCTTCTCGACGATGACATTAGCTGCATCGAAGATGATCTCGCCTCCGTACTCGAGGTACCCGAAGATGCCGGAGTCTTCTCCGGAGATGATCAGCTTAGGACCTTTCTCGATAGTGACACTCGTACCATTGACGACTAGAGCCTGACTCTTGGAGGTAATCTTGAGGGTGCCATCTCCGACGATGTTGCCTCCTGAGGTAAAGACGAGACCCATATAGTTGGTGACTATTTCGTTGTCTCCATGCACCTCGATGGTGATGTTTCCTAGAGCTTGCATCACGCTGATGCCTTGGATCATCTCCTCGGTGACAAACTTAAAGCCGTTGAGCTTGAGGAGCTTCTTCTCTGGGTCATAAGAGATGGTACCGTCTCCTAGGATGTCGTGGCAATTGGCTGTGGTCACTTGCTTGCCCGTAACGAATAGCGGTATGTCGACGGGTCTGTCGATAAGCACTTTGCCCTTACAGACGCTACCGTCTAGCATGATAGCGCCCTGCTGAGCGACAGCGCCCTGCGGTGTGACGATCGCTGTACGTATCAAGGAGAGATCGGCAAAGTCGTAGAGTGCTCCTTCTGATCCGTCCAGGGCGAGGCGTGCGTCTTCGATGGTGAGTCTAGCGGACTCCTTGTCTCCATGTAGCGCACGAAGCCCTGTAGCAGTACAGTTGACGCCCTGGATCTTGAGACTACCCTTTACTTCGATAGCCGTGCCGGCGGGGGCGCTTACCTCGAGGGATCCGTTTCCGTGAATCATCGACTCCTCACCACCTAGCAGGAGGGCTGTGTCGCTGTCGGAGGAGATCTTGTTTTCTCCTACGAGCGTGATGTAGACAGGCGTCTTAGCCTCGATGGCAGGGACGCCCTTAGCCTCGATATGACTATTCGAGAGGATGAGTGTGGCGTACTTCTTCTTGTAGGTAACCGTTTGATCGCCTAAGACGTCGGCCGCATTCTCAGGGGTGATGGCTACGCCGTTGACCTTGATGTCATAGTCGCTAGAGACTTTCTTGATGATGATCTGATCAGAGATGGGATCTCCATCTATCACGACTTCACCTCCATCGACTTTAGCACCGTAAGGCTCTACGATGACGCAGTTTCTGAGGTAGATATTGCCAAGGTCAGACATAGAGGGCATATTGCCTCCCTTTGCTTTGAAAACCGTCCCCTCCTCGCCATCGATGGTTAGAGAGGTGCGCTCGCCATATCCGCCACCGGTGATACCGTAGTCGCCCGCTACATCTACGGTGCAGCCTCCCTGCACGACGAGCTGGCACCCGTTATCAATGTAACAAGCGACCCCCTTGGCAGTACACTGGAGGGATCCACCCTTGCCCGTGATGATGACCTTCTGCCCCTCGAGGGAGATACGTCCTAGGTGATGCTTCAGGACGTTTGTACCTTTCAGCAGGATCGTCACCTCTGGCGTCCCCTCGTGGATATAGATACTCTCGGTATTGCCCGTGCAGTTCATGCGCACATTGTCGAGCGTGAGTACTCGTGTCGTGGGGTCAAAGGAGATCTTACCCTGCTCCCCGTCACCAGTACCTGTCCAAATAGAAGCGGCATTGCTAGAGGTCACGGGCGTGCCGCCAATCTCTATGCCATAGTCTTGAGCCCTTGCTCCTACGGCAAGTGCCATCAGGAGCAAGAGGCTGAGCGTAAATCTGAAAAAACGATTCATATAATTGGTTGTTTGATTGGTTTTAATCATTGAGCTCTCTTAAGGGATGAGACACTTGACCGACTCGACTGGTGTAGCGACGATGTAGAGTCCCTCTGTGAGGGCTACTAGCGGAATGTCGCACAGTCCATCAGCGTCAGACTGCGTCTGCAGCAGTAGCTGACCGGTCATATCATAGAGCGCGATCGGGGTGTCTGGTACGGTAGTGACGTGTAGCATGTCCAGCGCCACGCGCACCTGCAGTGCCGACTCGGTCGTAGGTGCGAAGACGGGGTGGTTCGCTATCGGGAAGCCGATAGGTGCTCCCGTGTCGCCACTGGCCCCTCCTAGATAGTCACTCATCTCCCAGCCCTGTGCGTGAGCTAGGTAAAGGAGCTCCTCCTGAAATGCGTTGTCAGCACCCTCTCCCTGACTATTGAGCCAAAGGATCGTTGCTTTCTCCTCCTCGAGGCGCTTGGGGAGGCTCGCAATGAGTTTCTTACCAGCCTCAACGGTTAGCTTGTTGCCGTAGCAAGAGAGCAGGTTAAGCAGTGGGGTACCACTCAGCTGGATGTCTGTGAGCTGATTGTCGTGTAGTCGGAGTGTCACGAGGTGTGGCAAGTCAGTCAGCTGAATCATTGCGGGCTGATAGTCGTGTAGCTCGAGTTCGCGGAGATACTGCGCCTTGGTAAGCTCTATCCCCTTAATGGCGGCTCCGCTAACGATCAGTCTGTAAATATCTCCACGGAGGAGTAGCTCTGTGCCCTCGATGGTGTAGGAGATAGGATCCTTAGAGCTGATGACAGGCTCTGTGGTGCCTGTGACTTGCATCTCGCCGAGCACGCCGACGGTGAGCTGTATGGTACTGCCTGCCTTGTCAAAGGTGAGCTTGATCATCCCCTCGCCCAGCTCGGGAGCATCAGAGCCACGGTAGTCAAGACCCTTGCCAAAGTCGGCAAAGTCAGCATAGTCGACCACACGCCAATACTTACCTAGCGCCTGATCGACCAGAGCCTTGGTGCAGACATTACCCTCCGTCTGGCTAGGCGTATTGATCACCTTGAAGAGTCCTCTCGTGAGCCCTGTGCGGTCAGGTAGCTTGGCAACAATCTGAGCCATCTGAGGATCCTTGATCTGATTGTCGTAGATCTCCACTTTGCTGAGCGGGACTCCTGCTGCGAGGGTGATCTCGGAGAGCTGGTTATTGTTGCAGAGTAACTGCTCTAGATGAGTCTGTGCGGAGAGGTCGAGCTTAGTAAGGTTATTATTAAAGAGATAAAGCACCTTGAGCTCTTTCTGCGCAGAGAGGTCGAGCTGCGAGAGGTTGTTGTGTCCCATCTGCAGGGAGGTGAGCTTGGGATTGTTACTCAGATCGATCGAAGCTATCTCCAGGTCTCCACAGCTGAGCTCCTCGAGTAGTGGGCAGTGTGACACGTCTAGTCCTCTAAAGGGGTTCTTGCTACAGCTCAGCCTGCGAAGCTGCTTGCTGTGCGAGAGATCTAGGCTCGTGAGCTTGGCATAAGCGCAGGAGAGCTCCTTGAGTAGTGGATACTTAGCTAGATCAAGGCTCTGCACCTTCGTGCCGTAGATGTCTAGGAAGAGCAGCTTAGGGTGCTCTCCGAGGGTCAATGTCTCGAGGTCAAAGTCATTTGATACGGAGAGCCACTCCAGTGAGGCTAGGTGCGCTACATCTAGGGCGGTGATCTCGTTGTCTCCACAAGAGAGGGTGCGCAGATCCAGGTTTTGCGTTAAGTCTAGCGAGCGAATCTTGTTTTTCGAGACGTCTAGTTGCTGTAGCTTCGTACACTTGCTGAGATCTACTGACGAGGGGTAGTAGTTGTCCGAGTAGTCTAGGATCTCTAGATCGGCGCATTGAGCGAGGGCTAGGCTCTTGACGTAGTTGCCCTTGAGGCGCAGCTCCTTGAGGAGAGACTCTTTGGGGATGTCGAGACGCTCTAGCTGGTTGTAGGTACAGTCCAGGCGATGGAGAGCCTTGGCGTAAGCAATGTTTAGCTCGGTGAGGTTGTTATTGTCACAACGTAGCTCAGCAAGCTCTTTGGCCTGACGGACGTCTAGAGCGGAGAGCTTTTGGTGAGAGAGGGTGATAGCCGTGATGGCTCCTGAGAGCTTCACATCAGCACTCTCGATGGTATAGGCGTGTGGCTTGCCATCAGCGAGGATCGCTCCTGCTAGGCCTTGAGCCGTTACTGCACCATCGGCCGAGATGGTGAGTGTGATCGTCGATCCTACTGGCAGAGCCGTGGTAAATAGGATACGAGAAGCTGCATAGCTCTGTACAGAGCATAGGGCGAGGCCCATGAGCATAGTCATGAGTCCTCGCCTTATGATAGAGTGAAGCATCGTTTGTTTTGCTTATTGTGTTATGACCACCTTGTCAGTTTGTGTGCTGTCAGATGAGATGGTGCGAACGATGTATAGTCCGTCAGGTAGCTCAGAGACACCCATATCGATGCGCTGACAAGGAGCTGTGTGGTAGTCACGCAGTAGCTGACCCGTGGTGTCGTATACCTGAAGTCCCTCAAGGGCAGCGCCCTCAGCAGTGATCGTACCGTAAGCGTACTGTACCGTCGTGGAGCCTCTGTCTACTAGCTCCTGGAGGTGACGTGGTGAAGCCTCAAAGACATAGATAAAGTCAAAGGTGTGGTTAGGATCACCATAGGATAGTAGCCAGTGCTCAGCCTTTGTGCAGTAACCCTTGAGGTCATAGCTAAACTCGCCGAAGCCTCCGTTTTCCTCTGTAATAGGTAGCATAGGCCAGAAGACCTTGGTCTTAGCCTTGTCGTCGTACTGATAGCGTAGCTCGAAGACGGGGTTAGGCTTACCCTTCTCAGGATCGGTCTCACCCTGATCATACGTATAGTTCATCGCCTTGACGCTGGACATCAGTCCCTGCTCATTCCACGTGTACTGCTCACCCTTCATGTAGAGCCACTTGGTCTGAACGGCTGCATACTTGACCTCTGACTTCTGTCCCTTGTCGTTGTAGCTGTAGAAGGTCTTGCCTGTGGGGGTCGACACTGTGGGGTGATCTGTATCTACTCCTGTAGCCTCTCCAAACTGCTCCTCGATGAGCTGTCCCTTGTCGTTGTAGATGTAGTCATTCATCACTTTGGCGCTCTGCTCTGTCCAATAGTCTATCTGTCCATCGGGACGATAGGCGATCTTGGTGTCAGCCATATCGGTTGTAAAGAGCTTCATCTGGCGTCTTACCATACGACCCTGATCATCGTATGTATAGTGAGTAAACATACTGGGCTTGCCATTGTCATAGGCTAGCGTGATGTCAATATCTGAGATACGTCCCTCCTCATCGTATCGTATATCGTTGCGAGACTCGACAGTTCCGTCGCTCTTCATAGAGGTGCGAGATACCCAATTTTTGTTTTCGTCATAGCCGTAGGTGTAGACAGTAGCTGTGGCGACCGTAGGCTCCACCTTCGTTAGGTAGTACTCGTAGGTTACAGGGCCAGCCTTTGCAAAGGTAGCCGTGATCTTGCTATCTTCAAATAGCTGAAACTCTCGATCCTCTAGGATATCGTCGTCATTGACCTTGAGCTCCTGTAGCTCATAGCCCTCCTCAGGTGTAGCGACCACCTTGTAGGTCTCACCTTGTGGCATAAAGGGCCAGTCTTCCTTGTCGTAACCCTCGATAGCTATCGTCCCGTGCTCTGTCTCGTTGATGGTAACCTTAGCATACTCGAAAATAGGTGTAGGCTCTCCATACTCATCCTCATTCTTGCTAAATAGTGCCCACCCCTTGCGTCTAGCTACACTAGCCGCCTTGGGAGTCCAAACGTTGCCCTCCTTGTATGTCACCTTGGTGCCAAGAGCAAAGATCTTGTAAGCCGGTGACATAGCGTTGTAGTCGGCACCATGATCTGCCAAATCCTCTACAAGAGCCAGTGTCGTCTCTGCAGGGAGTGCACAGAGGTGCAAGCTGAGTAGCTTTAGGTTCGGGCAATTGGCTGCGGTCACCTTGGAGAGTTTCTTACAGCGCTCTAGGTAGACCTGAACAAGTGCGGTATGACCAGATAGATCTATCTCCTCTATCTGAGCCTCCTGTAGGTAGATATACTTTAGATTGTCAGACTTAGGTAGCTTTACCGTAGCAAGCTTAAGACAAGAACTAGCTGTGAGATCCTCTAGAGCGACACAGTCTGAGAGATCTAGTGTGGTGATCTCTGCCTGCATACAGTCTAGCGTGGTGAGCTGGCTCATCCCCTTTAGGTTAAGCTCCTTAACTGGGTTGCGAGCTACGTTGAGGCTCTTCAGATTGACTAGACCCGTTATGTCTAGATCAGTCACACCGCTGTTTTGGAGCTCTAACTCCTCGAGTGCTGTACATCCGGAGAGGATGACACGCTGGAGCTTCATACAGGCATTGCCAGCGAGAGTCTTTAGACTCGTACAGCCCGTTAGATCTAGTACTGGCAGTGAACTGTAGGCGCAGTTTAGCTTTTTAAGCGAGGTGACATTCTTAGCCTGTAGATCGGTGATCGAGCTGTTTTTGACACTAAGCTTCTCAATCGTCTTTGAGCTCGTGATGTCTATGGCAGAGAGTACGCTGACGTATTCGCAACTTATCGAAGTGACAGCACCACGGATCTTAATCTCTAGCTCTGTGGGGGTGTAAGAAGTACGGTCTGCTGCGTAAGCCTCTGTGACGCCGTCGATGGTTATCTCACCCTCACCCTGTACCTCTAGAGAGAGTGGAATAGGCTCGTCATCATCGTTGGTGGGGAGCTCTGTAAGTTTCATCGTAATGACGTTTTGCTCAGCAGCTTCTTGAGCTGGTAGCGGCGCATAAATAGCGATCCCGAGGAGGGCTAGCAGCGCAGCAATAAGTAGTCGGTGACTCATTGTTTTTAAATTTTAGTTGGTTAGGATTGTCTATTAATTGACACATACATTCCTGTATCTGTCGCGAGCAAAGGTAACAATTATTTATTTAGCACACAATAGCAATATATTGGTACGACAAACAACTACCTGGAAATTCTATTAGGATTTTCTAAACTTTCGGCTTCTATAGCGGGATCGAGAGACTTCTAATCGCTAAGATGAACAGTCGCTACCGAATAAATCAATAACCTCACGGAAGAAATCGGGAAATTCTTCGGTGGAAATTTGCTATTTTCCAGGGAGGTACGAAATAATTCTTCGGACTTATCATTTGATTCTTCCGAAGTATCATTTGATTCTTCCGAAGTATTTTCCCATAGCTCGCTGGAGATTTTTTATTTTCCAGCGAGCTATTCTGAAATAGCCTCGGAGGAATTGTCAGTTGACGTGATCGGAGGTGCTCGGAGTGAAGTCGGATGAACAGAGAGGCTGGTGTGACGGGCAACCCACTGATCGTTATGCTATCTTTCTTTCTCCTTCTAGCCCTTATATCTAGTCGTGATCGCTATTTTTCGTACCTTCGTACCGAATAATCGAATCTTTAGATAAAGCATAATGATTGATCCAAAAAAACTACAGCAGATGGGCTTCGCTACGCGTGCCATCCATGCTGGTAGCGAGCGCAATCAGCACGGTACGCTGGCTACACCTATTTATCAGACCTCTACTTTTGTTTTTGACTCTGCGGAGCAGGGTGGCAGACGCTTTGCCCTTGAGGAGGACGGGTACATCTACACTCGTCTGGGGAATCCTACCTGCACAGCTGCTGAGCAGAAGGTTGCCTCTCTAGAGGGTGGTGAGGCTTGCGTCAGCGCTTCTTCAGGCATTGGTGCGATCACCTCTGCTATCTACCCCTTGGTGCAGGCTGGTGACCACATCGTCGCAGGTAAGACGCTCTACGGCTGCACTTACTCATTCCTCGAGCACGGGCTCTCACGCTTTGGTGTGGAGGTGACCTTCGTCGATGCGCGCAATCTTGATGAGATCAAGGCTGCTATGCGCTCCAATACGAAGCTGGTCTACATCGAGACCCCGGCCAATCCTAACATGTACCTGACAGATATCGAAGGCGCTGCCAAAATAGCTCACAGCCAGGAGGGTACTGTGCTGATGGTGGACAATACTTACTGCACGCCTTTTATCACGCGTCCTCTAGACCTCGGTGCTGATGTCGTAGTACACTCAGCTACGAAGTATCTGAATGGTCACGGTGATGTGATCGCCGGATTTGTCGTCGGTCGCAAGGAATATATCGACCAGGTGCGTCTCTTTGCTGTAAAGGATATGACGGGATCAGTCCTAGGCCCGTTCGAAGCATACCTGATCGCTCGTGGTATCAAGACTCTGGAGATACGTATGGAGCGTCACTGCGCTAATGCACAGCGTGTCGCTGAGTTCCTCGAGCAGCACCCCGCTATCGCCTCGATCGCTTACCCAGGTCTCAAGAGCTTCCCACAGTATGAGCTAGCTCAGAAGCAGATGCGCCTACCAGGTGCTATGATCGCCTTCGAGCTCAAGGGTGGTCTAGAGGCTGGTCGCAAGCTGATGAATAGCCTCCACCTAGCTACACTCTGCGTGAGCCTTGGTGATGCTGAGACGCTTATCGAGCACCCAGCTAGCATGACTCACTCGCCCTACACACCTGAGGAACGTGCTGCTTCTGACATTGGTGAGGGTATGGTACGTCTCTCTATCGGTCTAGAGAATGTCGAGGACATCATCGCAGACCTTAAGTGTGGACTAGACGCACTCCTATAATAATAAGCTAGAAAAGGCTATCGCCACGAAGCGATAGCCTACACCAATAAATAAGCGCTCCCCCCATCGCAGTCGATGTACTGTGATGGGGGGAGCTTTTTTGTTCAGAGTCTGTCGAGTCGTGCGACTTCGTTAGTCGCGTACCTCGTAGGTCTGACCATCTGATATGATATAGTGCATCGCCTCGTCCCACGGCTCTAGCGGGATCTGCTCGACGATCTGTAGCGAGGAGGTGACCGCTGCTCGAAGGGCATGGGGACAGCGTGCGAAAAAGCGATCGTAGTAACCCTTGCCACGACCCATACGTCCACCATGCAGGTCGAATGCGACCCCTGGCACCAAGATAAGCTCTATCTCTGCTGGATCTACCGCCTCCTCAGTAGCTGCTGTCGGCTCAAGGATCTTGTAGTTCTCGCTGGTAATGAGCGACTCGGGCTGATAGGTGTAGAAGTTGATATCGTCACCCTCCACGCGGGGGATGAGGAGTCTCTTGTCGCTCTGGTAGCGCTCTAAGATAGCAGTCAGGTCTACCTCGTCGGGCAGGGCGCAGTATAGTGCTACGCAATGACTACGCACGAAGGGTAGAAACGTCTCTATCTGCCGACAGACACGCTCCGAGACCGCCTGTCGGTACTCCTCGGTCCATTCACTCCGCATCTTAGCACGGATGGCACGGCGTAATGCTTTTTTCTCCTCTCTCACTTTGTCACAACTCATCATCGTGTGTGATAATTTTCCTGTAGATATTGCTCTGCGCTGCTGATCATCGGATCGTCTTGGGTTATCACCTGATAGAAGCCCGTAGCACCGAAGAGATGATTAGCTATCAAGGCATGCATCTGTAGCTGCAAGCGCTGCGTGGCTTGGCGTAGCATCAGTGGCCGCTGGGCTATGCCTTGGTCAGCAGCGTATGCGGCTAGATCGTTGATTAGAGACTTCTCCTGAGCAAGCAAAGCTAGCAACTCCCGGACTGAGCTAATCTCACGAAGGTTCTCTCTATTTAAGTCGACAAAGTAAAAGGCAAACTCCTGCATCGCCCCAGACATGATCAGACGTGCTGCATAAGCATTGATCATCGCTGTGTCTTGCGGTACAAAGATATCGGGCATGATGCCATAACCGCTGAAGAGGAGACGCCCCTTATCGCTATGATACTCCCGCTGCTTTTGCTTAGTCAGTGAGAGCGTATCGGCATAGTCGCCCACGGGCTTGATGCCAGAGACGCTCATAAGACTCTCCTCGATCGAGGAGAGACTCCCCTGCTCATAGGGGCGCTGTATGTTGCGACCCGATGGCGTATAGTAGCGAGCCACCGTGAGACGTACGCTAGAGTGATCGGGGAAGGTAAAGGGCTGCTGAACCAAACCCTTGCCATAGGTCTGTCGTCCTACGATCATCGCCCGGTCGTGGTCTTGCATAGCCCCCGAAAAGATCTCAGAGGACGAGGCACTGTTCTCATTGACCAGCACTACTAGAGGCAACTTCTGCAGCATGCCCTCGCCATTGGCGACCACATCTTCACGAGGCATCGTGCGACCCTCCGTATAGACGATCAATTGATCCTTGCTAAGGAACTCATTGGCAACAGCAACAGCTGCATCCATGTAGCCCCCCGTATTGTCTCTCAGATCGAGGATTAGAGCTTTGGCTCCAGATCGCTGCAACTCACCCCAGTGCTGAATGAACTCGTCATAAGTAGTACGCGCCCAGGTGGTGATCTGCATCAGTCCGATGGTCGGCGTAAGCATATAGCTCACATCTATGCTTCTAATCGGCACAGGACCACGCACGACACTCACATTTCGTCGTGTATGGCGACGTAGTATCGATAGATGTGCGACCGATCCCTTCGGACCTCTGAGTGCTGAGGTGATGGTGTCTTGGTTGTTGCGCTCACCGAGGAGGCTCTTGCCATCGCAGGTTAAGATACGATCACCAGGCTCTAGACCGGCGGTCTCAGAGGGACCTCCAGCGAACACTTGGTCGACGACGATCGTGTCGGTGATGATGTTGTAGATGATCCCTATTCCCTCAAACTGTCCCTCCAGTCTCTGCTCCTCCATCTCCGACTCTAACGGTGGTATATAAGTAGAGTGCGGATCAAGCGACCCAAGCATATAAGGGAGTATGTCCGTACGTAGCTGCTCGATATCGACAGAGTCTACATAATACTTATCGACTAGCTGCAGTACCTGGTCAAACTTATCTGCGTGCGTGATCCCCCGATAGCGCGAGAATAGCCAAAAAGCACCTGCACCAATGAGCGCCCCCACTAGGAAACAGATTAAATATTTATACTGACGACGCATATCTACCATTTGTTCTTCTCAATATCTAGATCGGTACATATACTAATGGGTCGAGGAGTCGGCAGTAGTTGAGATTTCGTCCAGCGGTATGTAGACTACCTCAATGCCAGCACGCTCGAGTAGTTCGACACCATCGGTGAGTCGGTACTGCTCACCATACACGACACGTCGTATGCGACTCTGGATGATCAGCTTAGCACACTCTAGGCAGGGAGAAGCGGTAATGTAAATGGTCGCACCCGTGCAGTTATTGCCCGATGCCGCCACCTTGGTAATCGCATTGGCCTCAGCGTGGAGGACGTAAGGCTTGGTGATCCCTTCGTCATCTTCGCAGACATTTTCAAATCCCGAGGGCGTACCGTTGTATCCGTCTGAGATAATCATCTGATTGTGTACGATCAGGGCTCCTACTTGTCGGCGTCGACAGTAAGAGTTCTCAGCCCATATACGAGCCATGCGCAGATAACGGCGATCCAAGATCGTCTGCTTTGAGTCAGAAGCAGAAGAGGTAGTCGGTGTGATAGTCATCGTGTAGTGATTTACTCATAGCGTAAACCGCTACAAAGGTACTGATTATTTGGCACAAATGATACTCCTACTCCAAGT
>QWCB01001437.1_pt1 | contig 22736 bp, 20 predicted proteins | sample 1972511 | NCBI WGS metagenome assembly QWCB01 (sample SAMN09866719, study PRJNA288562) | Human gut metagenome isolate term5_stool, whole genome shotgun sequencing... | isolation source: gut | host: Homo sapiens | place: USA: California | reverse complement strand
AAATGCGGTATTCCGTCCAATTGTAAAACATAGAATGATTGCGCAAAATAATTGTAATTTTGTGTTCATAAATAAAAAATTGTTGTTGTTAATTAATAAAATTATTCAAATAGTCCGCAAAAGTAACTATTTTTTCTAAAAGTCCTGCAAGCTAAAATAAAATCTTGATATAAATCAAGACATTAACAACGAGTTGTTTTTTCAAAAATGAGTTAAAAATCTAATGGTATATTACCAATTACAAGGCAATATAAAAAGAAAAACACACCATGAATACGGGCTGAAAGTTCAAAAAACATACATCCAAGAGCGCGCCATGAGAGCGGGATTTGAGACTATCTTGCACACTGAAAGTCCCAAAGCAGGGGCATCAGTTAGAGACGATTTATGCGAAAAACGCATAATATAGCCATACTGCCAAAGCCAAAAACACGAGAAAGAGTACTATCTTTAATAAACAACTCGTTATTTTCTTCAACAAAAAGGCACCCACAATAATGGCTATTAGTAGGTAGATATAAAAACTAATATTCGAAAACATGATTTTAACTATTTCATTCAACTTCATTGAACCCATGCGCTGTCCGCCCTGAGTAAGGTTGATTCTTATGGTCAGCCTTGAACAAATGTGCGAACGCTGGTGGTATGGGGGTTTCAAACTCCATGGGACGGTGCGTAACGGGGTGATAAAAACATAGCACGTAAGCATGCAGACAGAGGCGTCCGATGGGATTGTCTCCATTGCCATATTTATGGTCTCCACACACGGGATGCCCCATATCTGCCGAATGTACACGTATCTGATTCTTGCGTCCCGTCTCTAATCGATACTCCACCAACGAATGTTCCGTCGTTCGATTCAAGGTGTGAAAATGCGTGACAGCAAACTTTCCCCCATTGTCCTCTGGACTCGAATAAGTGATGTACGCCCTGTTGTCTTTGAGCCAGTTGGCAATGGTTCCCTCATCTTGTTCCATTTCGCCCGACACCACTGCCACATATCGCCTATCGTACACGTTGTGATGCCAGTCATGTTCCAGCAGTTGGGCGGTTTGGATGTCCTTAGCATATATCATGAGTCCACTGGTATCCCTGTCAAGTCGATGCACCACATGCGCAGTACATTTCTGTCTGCTCTGTTTGAAATAACTGTCGAGCACTTTTTTAACATTCAGCGAGGCATGTCCTGCCGCCATGGAAAGGATACCAGCTTGCTTTTCTATCACCACCAAGTAGCGGTCTTCGTAAACTATCTTGACATACTTACTTTTAAAGAGTGTGTTCCTTTTCGACTTACTGATAGCGATTTTGGTGCCTGGCGTCAAGGGATAATCGAACTGGGTGATTTGCTTACCATTGACAATAATGCCACGTCCAGCCAATGTTGCTTTGAGCTTTGACTTACTGCGATGCGTCACATGATTGAGCAACCAATTCAGGAGCGTGTCTGTCTCTTCAACGACATAGCATTGGTAATCCTTGTTGGAGAAGTTTGAGTTCATTCATCATCCATTTTGAAAGTTGATACAAAGATACCATTTTTCGTGAATTTATAAACGCTTGTTTAACAATTATCAATAAAAATGTTTACCTTTGCGCTCAAATTATATAAAATAAGGTAAAAGAACATGATAACAGTTTCAAATCTTGCAATTCAGTTTGGCAAGAGAGTCCTTTATAAAGATGTAAATATCAAATTCACTCACGGCAACATCTATGGCATTATCGGTGCCAATGGTGCAGGCAAATCTACCCTACTCAAAGCCATCAGTGGCGAATTAGAGCCCACAAAAGGCAGCGTAGAGTTAGGACCGGGTGAACGACTGTCGGTACTTGAGCAAGACCACTTTAAGTATGACGAATATTTAGTCATGGACACGGTTTTGATGGGTCACGAACCTTTGTGGAAGAACATGAAGGAGCGCGAAGCCTTGTACAGTAAACCCGAGATGTCGGAAGAAGACGGTACGCGTGCTGCAGACTTGGAATTGAAGTTTGCAGAGATGAATGGCTGGGAGGCAGAAAGCGATGCTGCTCAACTGTTACAGCACTTAGGCATTGGCGAGGCATTACACACCAAAACGATGAGCGAGTTGTCAAACAACGAAAAGGTGCGTGTGATGTTGGCAAAGGCACTGTTTGGCAATCCCGAAAACCTGCTACTCGACGAGCCTACCAACGACCTTGACTTAGATTCGGTGCAATGGTTAGAAGAATACCTGAGCAACATAGAGCAGACGGTGTTAGTGGTTAGTCACGACCGTCACTTCTTAGATGCCGTGAGTACACAGACCGTAGACATTGATTTTGGTAAGGTGACCGTGTTCTCGGGCAACTATTCGTTCTGGTACGAGAGTTCACAATTGGCATTACGCCAAGCGCAGAACCAAAAGATGAAAGCCGAAGAGAAGCGCAAGCAGTTGGAAGAATTTATCCGCAGATTCTCTGCCAATGTGGCAAAGAGTAAGCAAACAACCTCGCGCAAAAAGATGTTGGAGCGGTTGAACGTAGAAGAAATTCGCCCCTCCAGTCGTAAATACCCTGGCATTATCTTCCAAATGGAACGTGAACCCGGCAACCAAATCCTGCAAGTTGAGGGATTGAAAGCCCTCGACACCGATGGGAGCGTATTGTTCGACAACGTGAGTTTTACAGTTGAAAAGGATGAGAAGGTGGTCTTCTTGAGTCACAATCCCAAAGCCATGACCGCTCTATTCGAAATTATCAATGGTCATCGTGAGCCCGATGCTGGGACCTATAACTGGGGAGTAACTATTACTACCGCCTATCTCCCACTCGACAATGCCGAATTCTTTGAATCAGACATGAACTTAGTTGATTGGCTGAGCCAATTTGGTACAGGCAATGAAGTGGTGATGAAAGGATATTTAGGACGCATGTTGTTCTCGGGTGAAGAGGTATTAAAAAAGGTGAACGTGCTCTCGGGTGGCGAGAAAATGCGCTGTATGATTGCTCGTATGCAACTGAAAAATGCCAACTGCCTCATCTTAGACACCCCCACGAACCATTTGGACTTGGAGAGTATTCAGGCATTTAACAACAATTTGGTGACGTTCAAAGGCAACATCCTCTTTTCGAGTCATGACCACGAGTTTATCCAAACCGTGGCAAACCGCATCATCGAACTGACACCAAAGGGCACCATTGACAAGTTGATGAATTACGATGAATACATCTATGATGATCAAATCAAAGAACTCAAGGAGAAGATGTACCAGTAAGCAGTACAACATTTTAATGGTTTGAACAATAAAAGCAAGGCTTGACAAGTAAAGAAAAACTTGGCAAGCTTTTTGCTGATATTTAAGACAGGTAATAATAAATATTGATTATGAGCAAAAGAAATAAACACAAAGAGCAAGAAAGAGAAAAGAAACTTGATACACAGCACGAAGAGATGGACGCTGGCACAGTAATGGACGAAAAGAAGGTGGAAGAGCAAGCTGCTGCTACGGATAACCAACCCGAGACGCAAGGCGAAGCACCCACGACAGACCCATTAGCTGAGGCACAAGCACAAATCGAAGAACTCAAAGATCGGTATCTCCGTACAGTGGCAGAGTTTGAAAACTTTAAGCGTAGAACACAGAAAGAAAAGGCTGAACTCATCTTCAACGGCAGTGAGAAAACTGTCTCTGCCATTCTTCCTATCTTGGACGACATGGAAAGAGCGGCTGCTAATGCGAATAAGACAGATGACATTCACGCACTTGAAGAGGGTTGGGAACTCATCTTTAAGAAGCTATTGAAAACATTGGAGGGATTGGGTGTGAAAAAAATTGAAACGCAAGACAAAGCCTTTGACGTAGATTTTCATGAGGCAGTAGCGATGGTTCCCAATGTTGAAGACAACAAGAAGGGCAAAGTGATTGACTGTGTACAAACGGGATATACGCTCAACGAAAAAGTTATCAGACACGCGAAAGTTGCTGTAGGACAGTAATATAAGATAACGATATAGAATCTAAAAAACAAAACATTGAAGGAATGGCAAAACGCGATTATTATGAAGTGCTTGGTGTGAACAAGGATGCTTCAGAAGATGAAATAAAAAAGGCCTACCGAAAGTTAGCTATAAAATATCATCCCGATAAAAATCCGGGAAGTAAAGAGGCGGAAGAGAAGTTTAAGGAAGCTGCGGAAGCTTACGATGTACTTCATGATCCGAAAAAAAGACAACAATACGACCAGTTTGGCTTTAATGCGCCAGGCGGAGGAGGATTTGAAGGATTCAGCGGTGGAGGCTTCTCCATGGATGACATCTTCTCAATGTTTGGCGACGTATTCGGCGGACACAGCGGCTTTAGTGGCTTTGGTGGCTTCGGCGGCGGCACAGCTGGCGAGCGACAACAACCACAATATCGAGGTGCGGACCTGCGCTTGAAGGTAAAGCTTACCTTACAAGAAATTAGCACAGGCGTTACCAAAAAGTTCAAAGTAAAGAAAGATATTGCCTGCAACCACTGTAATGGAAGCGGTGCAGAGAAAGGAAGTGGCACACAAACTTGTCCTACTTGTCACGGACAAGGGGTTGTGGTAAAGACCGTGAGAACCATGTTGGGCATGATGCAGACACAGTCAGAATGTCCTACATGTCATGGTGCGGGCACTGTTATCAAAAACAAATGCCAACATTGTCATGGCACAGGTGTGGTGAAAGGCGAGGAAATCGTTGAGATTAAGATACCAGCTGGTGTGGCAGAAGGCATGGTAGTGAATGTTCCAGGCAAGGGCAATGCTGGTCCAAGAAACGGAATCACTGGAAATATTCAGGTGTTAATAGAGGAACAACCCAACGATACTTTTATCCGAGACGGTCAAGACATCATTTATAACTTGTTGCTTGACTTCCCGACTGCTGCCTTGGGAGGCGAAGTAGAGATACCTACGTTGGAGAATACACGTGTAAGAATAAAAATAGAAGCAGGCACTCAACCCGGAAAAACGCTCCGTTTGAGAGGAAAAGGACTTCCTGCAGTGCAGGGATATGGCTCTGGAAGAGGTGACTTGGTAGTGAACATTAGCATTTATGTGCCCAAGACCTTGAGCCGAGACGAAAAGGAAACGATAGAACACCTGCGTACCAGTGACAATTTTAAGGGTGACTACGCCACAAAGCAGTCTATCTTTAAGAAGTTTAGAAACTATTTTAATGAATAAGGTACATGAAACTCTTCATGCACAAGAATGACTTAATTCATTGATTGCCTTATGAATTACCAAGAAACTATTGATTATCTGTTTCACGCAGCCCCAGTCTTTGAAAAGGTTGGGGCGTCTGCCTATAAAGAAGGGTTATCTAACACGATTGCTTTAGATGAACACTTTGGGCATCCGCATCGCCAGTATCGCACCATTCATGTAGCAGGAACCAACGGAAAAGGCTCTTGTTCGCACACCTTGGCTGCTATCTTGCAAGCCGAAGGTTATCGAGTGGGCTTGTACACCTCACCACATTTGGTTGATTTTAGTGAGCGCATTCGCATCAATGGCGTGTGCATAGACGAGGAGACTGTTATTAAATTTGTAGAAGAAGAAAAGGATTTCTTCGAACCCCTCCACCCTTCTTTTTTTGAACTGACCACCGCATTGGCGTTTAAGTACTTTGCCGACCAGCAAGTAGATATTGCCGTCATTGAAGTGGGACTTGGCGGACGGCTGGATTGCACCAACATCATCACCCCAGAACTCTCCATAATTACAAATATTAGCTTTGACCACACGCAATTTTTGGGCAACACTTTGGCAAAGATTGCAGGTGAGAAAGCAGGTATCATTAAACCTCACGTTCCTGTTGTTGTAGGAGAAGCTCTCCCCGAGACAAGACCTGTATTCGAGAAAAAAGCGCAACAAGAGCATGCACCCATTATCTTTGCAGAGGATACACCAGAGGTTTTGCACTCAACCTATGATGTTTCTTCGCAACAACGCATTTACAACACCCTGTCCTTCGGGGAACTGCGAGGAGATTTAACAGGCTGCTATCAAGACAAGAATACCAACACCGTACTCGCTGCCGTTAATGTTTTACGACAAATGCACATTCTTAAGCGTCCTGAAAGTTTAGCACGAGGCTTGAAAAATGTGATGCAGACCACAGGACTTATGGGAAGATGGCAGTGCCTGCAAAAGCAAACTTCAACTCAACCAGCCATCTATTGTGACACTGGACACAACGTGGCAGGCTGGAACTATCTGAGCCAACAGCTGCAACAACAGAAATACGAGACGCTCAGAATCGTCTTTGGTATGGTTGATGACAAAGATCTCCAGACCATTATGAAGATGTTGCCTGCTGATGCGGTGTACTATTGGACACAACCCTCGACAGAAAGAGCTTTTCCTGTGGAGGAAATTGCCAAGGCAGGGGCTACCAATCAGCTTCGAGGACAGCAGTATCGAACTGTTCGAGAAGCGTATTCCACCTGCTTAAAGCAAGCCAATCCAAATGATTTTGTGTTTGTCGGAGGTAGCAGTTATATTGTTGCCGATTTGCTAACCTTTTTAGAAAGGAAGTGATTTAAGGGTATTTAACATCTGATTGTCCCGCTTTTTTAAGACTTTCGTTTGTCATATTCATTTTTTTTCAGTTACTTTGCAAGTACAATAAAATGACTAAAAGCTTATAAATATGACTAACACAAGTGACGCAAATAATTGCTGTGGGCTGAAACGTGAAGATTTTCAGACAACAATTGATGGCAAAAAGACAGATTTGTACGTTCTGAAGAATCAAAATGGAAATGAAGTTGCCATTACGAATTATGGTGGCGCTGTTGTTGCTATCATGGTTCCAGACCAACAAGGAAAACTGGCAAATATCATCCAAGGACACGACAATATTCAAGCGGTTATTGATTCGCCAGAGCCTTACCTGTCTACGTTAATTGGACGGTATGGCAATAGAATTGCCAAGGGACGTTTTCAGCTCAACGGTAAAGAATATAATCTACCTATCAACAATGGACCTAACAGTCTGCATGGCGGCAAAAAGGGATTCAATGCCAAGGTTTGGGAGGCACAACAAATGAACGAGCAAACGCTTGTCTTAAAATATGTAAGTCCCTATGGTGAAGAAGGATTCACGGGAGAAGTAAGAACCATTGTTGAATATACTTTCACTGACGATAACGAACTCGTTATTGAATATTTAGCTTTTACCAACAAGAAGACCATTATCAACTTAACGCATCACGGCTTCTTCTCATTGTCAGGCATCGCAAATCCAACTCCAACGGTAGAGGAGCAGATTTGTGAAATCAACGCCGATTATTACATCCCCATCGATGAGACCTCTATTCCTACGGGCGAGATTCGCTTCGTAAAGGGTACACCATTCGATTTCCGTCAGCCTAAAGCCATTGGAAAAGACATAGAAGCAGATAACGAGCAGATAAAGAATGGTGCTGGCTACGATCACTGCTTTGTGTTGAATAAGAAAGAAGAAGGCGAATTGAGTTTTGCTGCCAGACTTACCGACCCTAAGAGCGGTCGTGTCATGGAAATTTATACCACAGAACCAGGCGTCCAGCTCTATACTGACAACTGGGCAGACGGTTATCAAGGGCAACATGGTGCTACATTCCCAAGACGAAGTGCAGTTTGTTTCGAAGCTCAACACTTCCCCGATTCACCCAATCATCCATACTTCCCTTCGGTTGTCTTAGAACCAGGACAAGAGTATAAGCAAAAAACAGTTTATAAGTTTTCTGTCAAATCATAATCATCAATTACCCTATTCGTATTTTAGTCCTATCGCAAATCGCTTGAGTCCGTACCAAGAAATTGGACTTTCTACCAAATAAAGGAAGAAACACAACGGTTTATCGAATGGACTAAACAATAGTTGACATTGATGTACCGAGAGAACGAACCTAAAATATCCGTTACAAAAGGACATGTGTTGACAGTTCCCTCCCCTATCTTAAATAACTAAAAATAAATAATTAAAATCTCTTAACAGTAAAAATGGAAAAACAGACAAACAAAAATGGTGTCATTGTTGCGATTATTTCAATGATGTTCCTCTTTGCGATGATCTCATTTGTAACAAATCTTGCCGCCCCGTTTGGTAATATTTGGGGTAAGACCTACTCTTGGGCAGGTATGGTGGGCAACCTCATGAACTTCTTAGCTTATCTCTTCATGGGCATTCCTGCAGGTAAGATGTTGGTGAAGTACGGTTATAAAAAGACAGCACTCATTGCTATGGCTGTGGGTTTCATAGGACTTTTTATCCAATATCTATCAAGCATCTTTGGTGGAAGCAGTGAAATGTTCACTATCCAAGATAATCCTGTGATGCTCAACTTCATCATCTATCTGATAGGAGCTTTCATTTGTGGTTTCTGTGTTTGTATGTTAAACACTGTTGTGAACCCTATGTTAAACCTGTTGGGTGGTGGCGGCAACCGTGGAAACCAACTCATCCAGACTGGTGGTACACTTAACTCGCTCACCGCTACATTGACTCCGTTTTTCGTAGGCGTGCTGATTGGAGAGGTTACCGACAAAACCAGTATGAACGATGTCACTCCACTACTGTGGGTTGCCATGGCTGTGTTTGCTGTTACATTCCTTATCATCGCCTTTGTTACCATACCAGAACCACAGTCAACTGCTTCGGGCGTAACGTTCGAGCATAGTCCTTGGAACTTCCGACACTTCGTTTTGGGCGTAATCGCAATATTTTTCTATGTAGGTATTGAAGTGGGTGTACCAGCCGAACTCAATTTCTACATCACGAAATTAGGATTCCCTGGAGCTGCTGCCATCGCCGGTGGTATCGTTGCCATCTACTGGCTTCTGATGTTGGTGGGTCGATTTATCAGTAGTTTCGTGAGTGGTAAAATCTCTTCTCGAGCACAACTCATCTCCACCTCTGCCTTAGGCATCATCCTATTAGTGATTGCCATATTACTTCCTGAAAGCTCGTCCGTTACATTCCATGGTGTGAATGTTCCTGTTAAATGCTTCTTTATCATCGCTTGTGGTATTTGTACCTCTATTATGTGGGGTTGCATCTTCAACTTAGCAACAGAAGGCTTAGGCAAATACACTGCTCCTGCATCAGGAATTTTCATGACAATGGTAGTTGGTGGTGGTGTAATGCCATTCATCCAAGACCAGATAGCAACCTCTTTGAATGATTACATTTCAAGTTATTGGTTGATTGTAGCCATGTTAGGTTATCTGCTCTACTATGGACTCGTCGGAAGCAAGAATGTAAATAAAGACATTCCTGTAGATTAAATAAGAATAAGCGATAAGCTGAGTGCATGCAAACGCATGCGTTCAGCTTTTTTTGATGATTGACATACTGAAATTTATTAACCCCTTAAACATATATAATATGGATATAGATCACGTTAGAAGTCGTTTTATCAAACACTTTGATGGCAAAACTGGAAATATTTTTTTCTCTCCCGGACGTATTAACCTTATTGGCGAGCACACCGACTACAATGGTGGGTTTGTCTTTCCTGGTGCTGTAGACAAGGGCATCATGGCAGAGATTAGACCCAATGGCAGCAACACGATTATGTGTTATGCCATCGATTTGAAAGATCGCGTTGAGTTTAAGGTGGACGATCCACAAGGACCACGTACCAGTTGGGCACGCTACATCTATGGTATCGTGCAGGAAATGAAGAAATTAGGCGTAGAGGTGAAAGGCTTTAACACTGCTTTTTCTGGAGATGTTCCATTGGGCGCAGGCATGTCTTCGTCTGCTGCACTCGAGAGTTGTTACGCTTTTGCACTTAACGACTTGTTTGCCGACAACAAGATATCCAAATGGGATATGGTCTTGGCAGGTCAAGCTACCGAGCATAACTATGTAGGTGTGAACTGTGGCATCATGGATCAGTTTGCCAGTGTGTTTGGACAAGAAGGAAAACTGATGCGCTTAGACTGCCGTAGTCGCGAGTTTGAGTATTTCCCCTTTAATCCTAAAGGGTACAGGTTGATGTTGGTCAACTCTTGTGTTAAGCACGAGTTGGTTGGTTCGCCATATAACGACCGTCGCAAATCTTGTGAAAATGTAGTGAAGCACATTGCTGCTAAGCATCCTGAAGGCAAGTTTGAAACGCTACGCGATTGCACTTGGGAGCAGTTAGAAGAAGTAAAAGATGAAGTAGGAGCAGAAGACTACAGCCGCGCTCGCTTTGTTTTGGGAGAAAAAGACCGCGTCTTGGCTGTTTGCGATGCACTGCAAGCTGGCGACTATGAGACTGTTGGCAAGAAGATGTACGAAACACACGAGGGCTTAAGTAAAGACTACGAAGTATCTTGTGAAGAGCTTGACTTCCTCAACGAAGTAGCAAAAGAAAACAAGGTCACAGGTAGTCGAATTATGGGTGGCGGCTTCGGAGGATGCACCATCAACCTTGTAAAAGACGAGATTCATGACAAATTTGTAGCAGATGTAACAGAGAAATATGCTGCCAAATTTGGAAAGAAGCCTGAAATTTATGATGTTGTAATTAGCCAAGGCTCACACAAAGTTTGCTAATTAACTTTTATGGAAAGATATCTGTTGGCTCATTTGTCGCCAACAGATATTTTTTTTTGTTTATCCACAAAAATAAAATGATTCAAAACTATCAACCATGAAGCTAAAAAGTAAGATATTTTTAACCATCGCTTTTGTTGCCACATTGTTTGCAGCATGTTCAAGTGGCAATGATAAGAACCTCACCGTTTCGGGACTCAATCCTGCCAAATTCGATACCATCATTCATGAAAAACCCGTGAAACTATTTGTGATAAAAAATAGCCATGACATGGAGGTGTGTGTAACTAACCTCGGCGCACGCATTGTCTCTATTTGTGTGCCCAATAAAGCCGACATTGCTACCGATGTGGTGCTGGGTTTTGACAACATCGCACAATATGCCGACACCGTTCATAACGCCAGCGACTTTGGAGCCGTCATTGGTCGATATGCTAACCGTATCAACAAAGGACAAATCACCGTTGCAGGTAAAAAGATACAATTGCCACAAAACAGTTTCAGGCACTGTCTGCATGGAGGGCCCTCGGGATGGCAATACGCAATTTATGAAGGTCAACAATTAAACGATTCCACCTTACAACTGAACCTCCACTCCCCCAATGGTGACAATGACTTCCCTGGCAATGTAACTGCTACAGTTACTTACACTGTGAAGAATGACAACACGCTGGACATACAGTTTGAGGCAACAACCGATGCAGAGACGGTAATCAATATGACCAACAACTCGTACTTCAATCTCTCGGGTGACCCGTCAAAGGCTGGCACCAACATGATTGTGTATATCAATGCAGACAACTACACTCCTTGCGACAGCACATTGATGACAACGGGAGAGATAAAGTCCGTTTATGGCACGCCTATGGATTTCCGCAAACGCCATCCGCTCTTTGAAACTATTGGTGACACAACCTTTACACAAATCAAATATGCCAATGGCTATGACCACAACTATGTACTCAACACCTATACCAATGGCAAGGGTGACGACACAAAGGTGGCAGCCAGTCTGTACTCACCCGAATCGGGCATCTATATGGAGTTGTTTACCAACCAGCCTGGTTTACAGTTTTACTCTGGAAATCTCCTCTCAGGGAGTGTAGTGGGCAAAAAAGGCATCGCCTATCCACAGCGTGCAGCCGTATGCTTAGCACCACAGAAATATCCCAATTCGCCTAATAAGAAGAATTGGCCTTCACCATATCTCAAACCCGGTGAGAAATATTTCTGTCATGTGGCTTATCGATTTAGCATTCGATAAATAAAGTCTAAGCGATAGGCATGGGTGGAACTACTACTTGCGCTATCCAAAATATCATAGTTTTTACAAATCAGTCGAAGAGGATGTGTCAAAAAAGGCACTCCTCTTTTTTGCGGTATCTGCAATATTAGCGAGACCTCACCGCCTACGAGAGTTCCGAGGAAAATACACTTGCAGAGGAAACAGAGAAAACAGAGGGCAGGTCAATATAGATTATCATGCCTCATTTCTTAATTTCGTTTGTCTTTCAAGAAGACCTGATAAACAAAAAAATAACTGTCAATTTATTTAACAAACATGCTTGTATAATTCGCATATTTTGAAGCAAACCGTCGGCTGGTCGCAAATACGCGAATTATGAGAAAGTTTTGTAATGATATGACTATCAATATATTATCACAAAAAGAATGTAATAAATGTCTCTTTTTATCTCTATTTGGCTCCAAAAAGCAATAAAAAATCGTGTTGTAACAATGAGTTTGTGTCTCAAAATAGGCATAATAGTGCGACTATTCGCATGTAATAGTCGTATTAACTCAATGCTTTAATTGAAAACTTGCACTTTCTTTGTCGAAAAATGTCAAATATACCTGCTTTTTACTGCTTATCTTTTTCTATTTCACAACTTTTCAAGAGCCGTTTTATTGTCATCTTTTTTTACAAAAACAATCTTAATAGACTTGCGCAACTAATTTGTTCCTTTTTATTTTGGCAATCTCCGATTTAGAGCATTTCGGTTCTTTACTATTACAAATAACCAAATACATGAACATAAATAAAGAATAAAGTACCATACGATATTTCTTACTGTCACATCATGTTGTTCAAATATTTCATCGCATTCTTTGTCGTAAAATAGTTTTATCTTTTTTGGGGTAAAAGACTTACATTGACTCGTAGTAATTCCCACAAAATATTGTTTTGCATTGAACTCTATTAGAAGGTTTGAGCCACCCCGATAACCACTACTACAATTAACTTCCAGTACAGAGAAATCAGTTATCGCCTTCTCGCAATTTACAATAGTTTTTCTATGACTATACGAGAACCAAGCATATATAAGGATGGCTAATAAGCCAACATTTAAGAATATAACTTTTTTCATACAATATTTGTTGTCCTTTTTATTTTGACAACTCCCTGTTTGAAGCATTGCAATCCAACAAACCTTTACATATATAACCTACAACATACTCTATAGGCGTCAGTAGTTCAATATCATTGTTATCTAATAAATCATTTATTAAATCATTCACGACTGTCCAAGTTTTATCCTGTTCGTATTTTTTATATGGGTGTTGCATAATTTATCTTTTGTTTTAATTCTTAGATCTATTCGACCATATTTGGTTACCATTATAATCAACCTCTTTAACCTTATCCCAACCATCCTTTCCTTCAAGAACAATAAATCTTATAGGATTATTATTATAATAAGCATAAGAAGAGCTGTTGTAATATTTATCTTCTAAAGGGTCTGTACTCATCCACAAACTCAACCTCGGTTCATAGTACCTTGCACCATAGTAATACATACCTATTTCTTCATTAAATTCTTTCACGTTGAAGAGGTAAGGCGTATTCCATGTGTTGTTGCAGTTGGCTTTCCCAGCGGCCGCCGATTTCCGCATATGCTCGAATTCATCTATGAACGGCTCGCCGAGCGGTACATATTCGATGTGCTGCGATACCTCGCCGTCAAGGTTGGTGATGTAACTACTGCTGCCCAAATGGTCAGAATGGTAGTAGAACTGCATCTTCTCATAGTCGTCGTTGTACTTACCGTTGTATCACATGACAAAGATACAAATATATTCCTGATAACCTGTACAGCTCAACATATTTTTTCTTATAGTCCACCATGAAGCCGTTAGCCTTTATTGCACATCTTTCTTTTGACATGAAATTCAAAGGTATTATGGAGTATCTACAAGGGTATTAAAATAAGGTGGAACTAAAAACGGAGGATAAGATAAAAGACAGCTGAACATCAACGGCTGTATGGGATGTTTCATCGAAAAAACTAAAATATTACAATTCTACAACTACAGTCTGCAGAAAAATAACTATATTTGCAAAATAATTAAAATTGGGATTATCTAACATGGAATTTACTGCTCAGCAAATAGCACAATATATTAATGGCAGAATAGAAGGAGATGAAAACGTTAGCGTTCATAACTTTTCTAAAATTGAAGAGGGCAAGACAGGTACTATTTCATTTCTCTCAAATCCAAAATATACACAATATCTTTACAATACACAGTCGTCTATCGTCTTGATAGATGACAAAATTACAATAGACCGTCCCGTCTCAACCACCCTGATTTGGGTTCAGAATGCCTACGATGCAATAGCCAAGCTGTTGCAACTGTATGAATCTATGCGGACACATAAGACAGGTATCGACCCTTTGGCATCCATAGCACCAACAGCCAAGATTGGCAAGAATGTCTATATTGGTGCCTTTGCCTCTATTGGCGAAGGCGTTGTCGTGGGGGACAATACACAGATTTATCCGCATGTGGTGCTATGTGACAACGTTAGCGTGGGAGACGACTGTCTGTTCTATCCTCAAGTAACGGTCTATCACGATTGCAAAATAGGCAACCATGTCATTTTGCATGCGGGGTGTGTCATTGGAGCCGACGGGTTTGGGTTTGCTCCAACAAGCGATGGGTATGATAAAATTCCTCAGATAGGAATTGTCACCATTGAAGACCAAGTAGAGATTGGTGCCAATACCTGTGTAGACCGATCGACCATGGGCAGCACTTATATTAGAAAAGGTGTTAAATTAGACAACCTTGTACAGATTGCCCACAACACCGAGATTGGCGAGCATACAGTGATGAGTGCGCAAGTGGGTGTAGCTGGCTCTACAAAAATAGGACAATGGTGCATGTTTGGCGGACAGGTAGGTATAGCAGGTCACATTACCATTGGCGACAAAGTGTACCTCGGTGCACAATCGGGTGTACCAGGAAGTTTGAAGGACAATCAACAACTCATGGGTACTCCTCCTATGGAACAAATACGTTTCTTTCGCTCCCATGCCGTAGCCCGCAAATTACCAGAGATGTACAAACAACTCAACGAGTTGCAAAGGGAAATAGAATTATTAAAGAAAACCACGGACAAATTGGTTTCCAACAATCAAGAATAAAATGGATACAATCAAACAGAGAACTCTTAACGGTAGCTTTTCATTGTGTGGCAAAGGCTTACACACTGGTCTTAGTTTGACAGTTACCTTTAACCCTGCTGCAGAGAATACTGGATACAAGATACAACGCATAGACTTAGAAAACCAACCCATCATAGACGCTGTTGCTGAAAAAGTGGTGGACACGCAACGCGGTACGGTTTTGGCTAATGGAGAGGTGCGGGTATCTACGGTAGAACATGGTTTGTCTGCCTTGTATGCCATGGGCATTGACAACTGTCTCATTCAGGTAAACGGACCAGAATTTCCTATTCTTGACGGTTCGGCTGCTATGTATGTTGACAAAATCAGACAGGTAGGAATCGTAGAACAGAATGCACCCAAAGACTTTTACATCATTCGCAAGAAGATAGAGGTAAAAGACGAGGAGACGGGATCGTGCATTACTATCTTACCTGACGAGCAGTTTAGCATCACAGCCATGTGTTCGTTTGAGTCAAAGTTCATCAACAGCCAGTTTGCTACCTTAGACAACATCGAAAACTATGGGGACGAAATAGCTCCTGCCCGTACCTTTGTCTTCGTTCGCGACATTGTTCCTTTGCTGGAAGCCAATCTCATTAAAGGCGGAGACATGGACAACGCTATCATTATCTACGAGCGTGAAGTGTCGCAGGACAAGCTGGATCAACTTGCAGACATATTGAAAGTTCCCCACATGGATGCCACCAAGATTGGCTACATTCAGCACAAGCCATTGATGTGGGAGAACGAGTGTACCCGTCACAAACTTCTGGACATCATCGGAGACATGGCACTCATTGGCAAACCCATCAAGGGACGCATCGTTGCCACTCGTCCAGGACATACCATTAATAATAAGTTTGCCCGACTCATGCGCAAGGAGATTCGTAAACACGAGATACAAGCTCCGATTTACGACCCCAACGAAGAGCCTTTGTTGGACAACATTCGCATTCGCCAACTGTTGCCTCATCGTTATCCCATGCAGCTTGTCGACAAAATCATTGCCATAGGATCGTACAGTATCGTAGGTGTGAAAAACATTACAAGCAACGAACCGTTCTTCGTGGGACATTTTCCCAAAGAGCCAGTAATGCCAGGCGTTCTGCAAATTGAAGCCATGGCGCAGTGTGGTGGCATTTTAGTATTAAATCAAGTGGAAGAACCAGAACGATGGTCTACTTACTTTCTTAAAATAGATAATGTGAAATTCCGCCAAAAGGTAGTTCCCGGTGACACCTTGATATTCCGTGTAGAGATGATTCAACCCGTCAGGCATGGCATCAGTACCATGAGAGGCTACGCCTTTGTGGGCGATACGGTAGTTTCCGAAGCCACTTTCACTGCACAGATTGTCAAAACCAAATAGTATGGAGCAAGGTCTTCAAACCCACGTCTCTGCCCTATTCATAAAGATTTCTAAATAGAATATGAATCAAATCAGTCCATTAGCTTATGTTCATCCTGAAGCGAAATTAGGAGACAACAACATCATTGGTCCATTTTGCTACATCGACAAAAACACTGTTTTGGGTGATGGCAACGTATTACAGAACAGTGTCACGATTCACGTTGGTGCAAGGATTGGAAACAACAACGAACTTTTCCCTGGTGCGAGCATTAGCACGAAACCGCAAGATTTGAAATTTAAGGGCGAAGAGACCACCTGCCAAATAGGAAATCATAACAGCATCCGAGAAAACGTGACCATCTCACGAGGCACAGCTTCTAAGGGTACCACAATTGTAGGCGACAACAACCTGCTGATGGAGAACATGCACATCGCCCACGATTGCATCATCGGCAATGAGATTATCATAGGAAACTCCACCAAATTAGCAGGCGAGGTAACAGTTGACGACCGTGCCATTATCAGTGCCACATTCCTGTGCCACCAGTTCTGTCACATAGGAGGATATGTGATGGTACAAGGAGGGAGCCGCTCTCCGAAAGACATTCCACCATACATCATCGCAGGACGAGAGCCGATTCGTTATGCTGGAATTAACATTGTAGGACTTCGACGCAGAGGCTTTAGCAACGAACTGATAGACTTGATACACGAAGCTTACAGGTTGCTGTACAGTAAGGGCGTTTTGAGTGAAGGCATTGAAGAGATAAAGAAAAACATCAACATCACTCCCGAAATACAATATATTATCGATTTCGTAGAATCTTCGCAGCGAGGCATCATTCGATAAATGAATACACTGATTGTTCTTCTTGGTCCTACGGGTGTAGGCAAAACAGAACTCTCTCTGAAAATTGCCGAACACCTCAACACTCCTATCATTAACGCCGACTCGCGACAGCTGTTCGCAGAGATTCCTATTGGAACAGCTGCACCTACTTCTTCACAATTACAACGAGTAAAACATTACTTCATTGGCTCGCTTCATTTACAAGATTATTACAGTGCGGCTAAATACGAAGAAGAAGTGTTACAACTTCTACCCAAGCTCTTTTCGACTTCTCCACATCATGCGGCTTTGCTTTCTGGTGGAAGCATGATGTATATCAGTGCCGTATGTCAGGGCATTGATGACATTCCCACTGTTGATGACACAACCCGCCAATGGATGAAAGAGCGATTGGAGCGAGAGGGGTTAGCTCCACTCGTGGAAGAGCTCAGCTTATTAGATCCCGTACATTATAATATAGTAGATAAAAACAATCCCAGACGAGTAGTTCATGCACTCGAAATCTGCCACATGACGGGTAAGCCCTACTCCTCTTTCAGAACCAACACCAAAAAGAAAAGACCTTTCAACATTGTGAAGGTTGGGGTAAACAGGACTCGTGAGGAGATGTACAACCGTATCAACCTTCGTGTTCTCGAAATGATGCGACAAGGATTGCTCGAGGAGGCAAAGTCGGTTTATCCACTTAAAGGATTAAATGCCCTCAATACAGTGGGTTACAAAGAGCTGTTCGCCTATTTCGATGGACACATACCGCTCGAAGAAGCCGTCCGGAGGATTCAATCTAATTCGCGCGAATACATGCGAAAACAACACACATGGTTCAAAAAAGACCAAGATATTCAATGGTTCAATCCCGACAACATTGAAGAAATACTAAATTATATCGACAATCAGCTATAGATACCAACTTATTTGCTACTTTTGCAAACAAATAAATCATCATGAAATCGAACCGAATCAAAACATTCCTCAACTGGTGTTGGAATAAAATACGTGGATTTTGGCCATGGTATAAACAGCTATACATTGGACGTCCATGGTACGCAAAAACAGGAATAGCACTACTCTCTGGAGTGATAGCACTCTTTATTTATTTGGGTGCAGTAGACATCAATTTCCTTTGGTTGTTTGGCAAGTCACCAGGCTTTGCCCAAATCAAGAACCCCACCACAGCCTCGGCATCTGAGATTTACAGCAGTGATGGCAAACTCATCGGTAAGTTTTTTAACGAAAACCGAACCCCTGTTACCTTCAACGAGGTGAACCCACTCTTCTGGAAAGCCTTGATTGATACAGAAGATGAACGGTTCTATCACCACATTGGCATCGATTTTCAAGGTATCTTCGCAGCTGCAAAAGATGCAGTTGTAGGGAATGACGCACGAGGAGCATCAACTATTACACAGCAGTTGGCAAAGAATATGTTCCGCGTGCGTACGCAATATTCCACGGGAATATTGGGAAAGATACCTGGTATCAAGATGCTGGTCATGAAAAGCAAGGAGTGGATTATTGCTCTTAAGCTGGAGATGCTTTACGACAAGAACGAAATTCTCACCATGTATGCCAACACCGTTGATTTTGGGTCTAACTCATACGGTATAAAAACAGCAAGCAAGACTTATTTCAACACGACACCTTCGCAGTTGACGGTCGAAGAAAGTGCTGTATTAGTAGGAATGCTGAAAGCCACCACTCATTACAATCCCATTTCTAATCCCGAGAACAGTCTGCGTCGTAGGAACGTTGTCATGAAACTGATGGAGGCGAAAGGCGACTTGTCCAAAGGGCAATACGACAGTTTGAGTACAATTCCTATCAAGCTACATTATAGTGTCGAAACCAATTATGACGGACAAGCACTCTACTTCAGGGAAGCCATAGCCAACTATCTAAAGGATTGGTGCGAAGAGAATGGATACGATCTCTATACCAGTGGGTTGAAGATTTACACCACGTTGGACACACGAATGCAACGTTATGCCGAAGAAGCCGCTCGCAAACAGATGAAACAGATTCAGCGTAACTTCAACAATCACTGGGGGAAGAACGATCCATGGATTGATGAGAACGGACAGGTCATCCCTGGCTTCATTGAACAGATTGCACAGCGACAGCCTGTATATAAGTATTTGAGTGGCAAGTTCCCCCATCAGCCTGACTCCATCTCTTATTATTTGAATCAGCCCCATACGGTAAAACTCTTTGACTATGAACATGGCACGATAGAAAAACAAATGTCTACCATGGACTCCATTCGTTACATGGTACGCTTCATGCACTGCTCCATGGTAGCTATGGAACCGCAAACAGGAGCTGTAAGGGCTTGGGTGGGTGACATCGACTTCAACTCATGGAAGTATGACAAGGTGACAGCGATGCGTCAGCCTGGTTCTACGTTCAAGTTGTTTGTCTACACCGAAGCTATGAATCAAGGACTAACGCCGTGTGATAAGCGGCGTGATGAATACATCTCCATGCAAGTATATGACAAGAAGAAGCAACAAGAGGTGACTTGGACACCAGGCAATGCCAACGGACGCTTCTCTGGTGACTCTATCCCACTGAAAGGAGCTTTTGCTCGAAGCATCAACTCTATTGCTGTTCGACTTGGACAAGAAATGGGTATCAAGCGCATCATTGAGACTGCTCACAAGATGGGCATCAAAAGTTCACTCGATGATGCACCAGCCTTGGCATTGGGGTCATCGGATGTAAACCTCTTGGAAATGGCAAATGCTTATTGCACCGTAGCCAACGATGGCAAACACCATGAGCCAGTCTTGGTAACAAGAATTGAGGACAGTGAAGGACACCAAGTGTACATCGCTCCCACCAAGTCCGAACAAGTTATTCCATACAAGAGTGCTTTCTTTATGCAACAACTGCTTTTGGGCGGCTTACGTGAACCCGGTGGCACGTCCATGAGTCTTGGAGGATATGTGGGTAAATACAGAGATACCGATTGGGGAGGTAAGACAGGAACTTCCAACAATCATTCTGATGCATGGTTCATGGGAGTAAGTCCCAAACTTGTCGTTGGCGCATGGGTTGGAGGCGAATACCGAAGCATACACTTCCGGACTGGAGCACTCGGACAGGGATCGCGAACAGCCTTGCCTATTTGTGGATACTTCTTACAAGAGGTGCTCAACGACCCTGCATTCAAAGCTTACCATGCCAAATTTAGCAAACCAAAAGATGATGACATCACACGCAGCATGTACACCTGTGACAGCTATTATGAAAAGGCAAAAGTGGACACCACGGCACAAGACACCTTAAACGACGATATGGAAGAGGTGCTCTTTGACGAGTTTGGCAACCCCATTCACAAATCTGAAGAAAAGCTCAAACCTTCTGAACGACTTGCGGTGCCACAAAAGAAGAAGGAACCCACAGAAGAGGTCATCAAGCTGGATAACTTGTAATGGCACATGGCATTGATATTGAAAAGATAGACCTGAACAACCAAGAGCTGCAAAATGCGTTGCAACTGGTTCAGTTCACGCACCGTTCCTTATTCCTCACGGGAAAGGCTGGAACAGGTAAGTCTACTTTCCTGCATTACATTGCCCAAACTACAAAAAAGAAATATGTTATTCTCGCCCCTACTGGCATTGCAGCAATCAATGTCGGTGGGGTTACACTACATAGCTTCTTCAAACTTCCCTTTCATCCCCTACTTCCTAACGACCGACGCTACAGCACGCAGCAGCTTAGAAATACGCTCAAGTATAACAGCGAGAAAATCAAACTCATCCGTGAACTCGAACTTATCATCATTGATGAGATTTCTATGGTTCGTGCCGACATCATTGATTTCATCGACAAAATATTAAGGGTTTACTCGCACAACATGCGCATCCTTTTCGGTGGAAAGCAGTTACTATTGGTGGGCGATGTCTATCAGCTGGAGCCTGTCCTCAAAGAAGAAGATTGGCAGTTGCTGCAACCTTACTATCCCTCCAAGTTCTTTTTTGATGCACACGTGTTTAGATCTTTCCAATTGGTTTGTATCGAACTGCAAAAGGTGTATCGACAGCGTGACGACAAATTTATCAGCATCCTTGACCATATCCGAACCTCCACCGTCACGAATACAGACCTCTCCCTATTGAACCAACAGGTGGGGCAACACCAACCAATGGATGCGCATCAACTGTCCATTACCTTATCCACTCGACGTGATACGGTTGATTATATCAATAGCTTGCATTTATCCAAGTTGCCAGGCGATGCCACAATTCTCCATGGAAGCATTGACGGCGAATATCCTGAAAACAATTTGCCCACTCCCATAGAGCTTGAAGTAAAAACTGGTGCACAGATTCTATTCATCAAGAACGACCGTGAAAAGAGATGGGTCAATGGCACCTTAGGAACGATTATCGGCATTGGTGATGAAGAGGATGGAAAGATTTACGTTCGCACAGAGCAGGGCGAAGACGTTGATGTGGAACAGGAAATATGGAACAATGTGCGATACACCTATAATCAGAAAGAGCAAAAGGTAGAGGAAGAGATTTTAGGTTCCTTCCAGCAATTCCCATTACGTCTGGCATGGGCGATCACCATTCATAAGAGTCAGGGTCTCACGTTCAACCAAGTGAAGATAGACCTCTCTGGAGGTGTTTTCGCAGGTGGACAAACCTATGTCGCCTTATCTCGTTGTCGCTCGCTAAAGGGTATCGAACTACAAGAACCTGTCAAGAAAGAAGATATCTATGTAAACCAAGAGGTAGTGAGGTTTTCAAAAACTTACAACGACCCAAGTGCACTCAACACGGCTATACAACAGAGCAAAGCAGACAAACAGTACCATGATGCCACCAAGGCTTTTGACCGAGGGGACATGCAGACGGCACTCGATTACTTCTATAAAGCCATTCACAGCCGATACGACATTGAAAAGCCTGAAGTAAAACGACTCATTCGTAGAAAGCTAAACATCATCAACCTCCTTCGTGAACAAAACAAACAATTGCAGAAGGAAAAGCAAGACGCAGAAGCTTTTCTCAAAGAGTTGTCTACAGAATATGTCATCATGGGGAAAGATTGTGAAAAAGAAGGCATGACCGAGGCTGCTATCCGAAATTATCAAAAAGCCCTTAAACTTTATCCCACTCATCCCCAAGCCCTGAAAAGACTCAAAAAGCTTAACGGCTAAAATGATATTGATGCACTAATAAGCTTTGTCCATGACAAGGCGAAGTCTCCACAAAAATACAGCCACGACAACACTCTGTGTCTCCTATCCCATAGAGGTAACCTCTTCTTTCAACACGCATTAAGCCACTTATTCGTACACTCCAAGATGCTTGATATAAGGAGATTGAAATACAGCTAAAGTGACCTTGAAAATATCATGGAAATGATGAGCCGTTTGGCATTATAATATTCTCATACTATGGGATTAATTGAGCTTTCCTCATTTCGTCACTTTTCCGAAGCAAGCTTATAAATTAAATGTCTTTCACAATAGCGCTCCTTTTTATTAACGACTATATCTGATTGTTAATATTTCTTAATAATTCGGGGGGG
>QWCB01003523.1_pt1 | contig 22785 bp, 18 predicted proteins | sample 1972511 | NCBI WGS metagenome assembly QWCB01 (sample SAMN09866719, study PRJNA288562) | Human gut metagenome isolate term5_stool, whole genome shotgun sequencing... | isolation source: gut | host: Homo sapiens | place: USA: California | reverse complement strand
ATCGGTGAGCTTCATTTTGTCTCCACGGCCATCGGGTAGGTCTACCTGAAGACCCTCGACAGGCTTAGCGTCTTGGTCGGTGACGCGCACCTTGAACTCGTAATCGACTGTGGGCGTACCGTACTCTTCCATTCCGATGCTGTCGCAACTGGCGAATCCCAGCCAGCCGAGTAGGAGGGAGGCTCCAGCGGATAGGAGCGAGCTTACGGATAGATAAATTCTTTTCATAGTGTGGTCGCTTTGATACTACGGCAAATGTAATACAATTGCGGAAGACGCCCAGTAAACTTAGACTAGATTACTTGCGCTCCACTTGGATCTCTATATCCTTCTTTACCTTGCCGTTGTTCCAGTTTCCAGAGCCTTTGCTGACGAAGTCGCTCTCCTTGACCTCTACGGTCACTTGCTTGTCTGCGACGACGCCATTCTTCTCGCCATCGATGTCCTTCACCTCTAGGACCACCTGATGATCTCTGTGAAAGCCCGTGTAGCTCCCGTCTAGCTCAGCATTGCCCTGAGCATCGGTGAGCTCCTTTTCGTCTCCATAGCTACGGGGTAGGTCTACCTGAAGACCCTCGACAGGCTTAGCGTCTTGGTCGGTGACGCGCACCTTAAACTCGTAATCGACTGTAGGCGTACCGTACTCTTCCATCCCGATGCTGTCGCAGCTGGCGAATCCCAGCCAGCCGAGTAGGAGGGAGGCTCCAGCGGATAGGAGCGAGCGTACGGATAGATAAACTCTTTTCATACTGTGAGGCATTATTGATACAGAGGCAAATGTAGCACAAAAAAAGGAATCTACCAAAACGTCATTCGCCACAAAAAAGCGATCTCCACGGAGATAATCAGCAATCCCCACGGAGCAGACGACAAATTCTTCGGAAGAACGAAACAAAAGTTCGGAAGAATGCAATGAAACTTCGGAAGAATGCAATGAAACTTCGGAAGAATGCAATGAAACTTCGGAAGAATCAAACCATAGCTCCGAAGAATTTCCCGTTTGTTCCGTGGCAAATAAAAAAACAGCTCCGAGGAAATGGGAATTTCCTCGGAGCTGTGATTCGAGACAAGTGTGGTGTTTGGATTAAAACACCAGGTATTTGTTTGAATATGAAATGCTTAGCGCATCGTGTTAGGAGGCCTGGATTACTCTTCGCCAGCCTTTGCTTATTTTTTCTTAGTTTGTGATTCTCTTTGCGAATAGTAGTATCTTTGCGGTCAAGAGGAGGTCGCTACGAGAGGAGAGGCGCTGATGTCTCGCACTCTTTGCCCCATCTGAGCGATCTTTCATGAAACATGATAATCCTATAACCAGATCACGGCTATGCGCTGGCTTCATAAAGTACTTGGCTCCGTCTGTGCCCCACTCTTCCTCTTATGGTTGATCTCTGGAGGGGTGATGATCTTCTGCTCCTTTCCCCGCCTCGGGGACAAGGACTTACCGCTACAAGATACCCTTGCGACCTCTGTGGCTCTACCGTCGGAGTCTACGCTACAGGCGAAGCTACAGCCTGGCGAAGAGCTGACGGCACTCTCGCTCACCACACATTGTGGCAAGCCGGTGTGGCGTGTGGAGACGAGTGAGGGGGAGTATCTGTGGCATGCGGACTCGCTCCTTACGACGGCTACGGATTCGGTGCCAGAGGCTTGGTACGAGCAGTATGCAGCGCGTTTTAGCTCTGCGCCTATCGTGGCGGTCGACACGATACGACACATAGACACGTGGACACCCCATCCGAGGGTCAAGAAGGATCTGCCTCTCTACCGATACCGCTTTGACGATCCTGAGGGAACTTACCTTTATCTCTCTAGTCAAACGGGCGATGCGGTACAGCTCTGCACTCGTTCGGAGCGTATTGGGGCATCGTGTGGTACGATTCCCCACATGTTTTACTACTGGTGGCTGCGACAAAACCGCACCGTCTGGCTTTGGGTCATCTCAATCTTCGCTTCGCTGGCTGTCATCGCTGCTTTTACGGGGCTTTACCTTGGGATACGTCTTTACCTCCGTATGTGGAGACGAACGAAGCGTTTGCGCAGTCCCTACAAGCGCCAGAAGACTTTGCACTGGCACCTCGTCGGAGGCGTGATCTTTGGTCTGTCACTAACGCTTTTCGCCCTCAGCGGGGTGATGTCGCTCTACGATCTGCCGTCGTGGATCGTGCCTCAGCATGAGACTGAGACGAAGCGCAAGGAGGCGCAGCAGGAGGAGGCTCCACAGCTGGGTCGCTCGGACATGTATGACTACCGCTTGCTACTTGACCTAGGCGGCGTGCAGCAGATCACTTGGTGTAGTTATGGCGGGCACCCTTACTATGAGGTGCAGCGCCACGGGCAGCTGGAGAGCTGGGACGCTTTGGGTGAAGCTCCACAACTACTGCATCTGACAGAGGAGGATATCAAAGCTAAGCTCACGCCGGTGCTGGGGACCTCCGACATGCAGATCGATCTGATGGACCACTACGACAACTACTATGCTAGCCTAAATGATAAGTACGAGTTGCCTATCTATCGCATCTCAGCACAGGACAAGGAGTCAAGTCGTCTCTACATCAGTCCGACGACAGGGGAGACGCGTTACTACAGTCTCAACGGACGGGTCAAGAAGTGGCTCTATCCGTTCTGTCACAACCTCCGCATCGGCTTCTTTGCGGAGCATCCGACGCTGCGCATCATCTGCATGCTGGTGCTGGTGCTGGGTGGTTTGGTTGTTTCGGTGAGTGGCGCAGTGCTCGGTTTTCGTTATCTTCGCAGAGTCATTCGTCGGGCGAAGTCTCGTCGCAGTAAATAAGCGGTGAGCGAAGCCCGTCCAACAATAAGAAAGAGATACTATGAAGAAGATCTATATCGCCGGCATCGGTCCCGGCAGTCCAGAAGATATAACGCCCGCCGTGCATCAAGCCCTCAGAGAGGCTGATGTGGTGGTGGGGTATGCTTACTACTTTCAGTTTATCGAAGAGTACCTACACGAGGGCGCCGAGTGCATCGACACAGGTATGCGCCAAGAGCGTGAGCGAGCTCGGCTGGCTATCGAGCGAGCCGAGGCTGGACAAACGGTTTGTGTTATTAGCTCTGGCGATGCGGGCATCTACGGGATGGCTCCGCTCCTCTATGAGATGTGCGATGAGCGGGGCAGTGATGTGGAGCTAGAGGTGTTGCCTGGGATCTCCGCTTTTCAGAAGGCAGCTGCCCTCCTCGGGGCGCCCATTGGCCATGACCTTTGCATCATCTCGCTGAGTGATCTGATGACTCCGTGGGCAATCATAGAGCGACGCGCCATCGCAGCAGCAGAGGCGGACTTCGTCACAGCGCTCTACAATCCCAAGAGTATCAAGCGGTACTGGCAGCTGGAGCGTGTGCGGGAGCTATTCCTCAAGCATCGTTCACCCGACACGCCCGTAGGGCTGGTGCAACAGGCGGGGCGTCCCGAACAGCGTGTCTGGACGACGACCCTACGAGAGCTGGATACGCAAGAGGTGGATATGTTTACGGTCCTCATCATCGGCAATAGTCAGAGCTTCCTCTCAAAGGGCAAGATCGTCACGCCACGAGGCTACTACCGTGACAAGGGCAGTGACGAGGAGAAGGTCGGGCAGCGCATCATGAGCGAAAGCTTTCGCACAATCCTTTCGCTACTCAAGCAGCCCGAGAGCTATCCACTCGACCACCTTTGGGCGATGCTCCACGCGGTCCATACGACGGCCGACTTTGAGATGGAGGAGCTACTCTACAGCGACCCAAACGCGGTCTCTCGCATTTACCAAGGTTATGTGGATGGCAAGATACGAACCATCGTGACCGACGTGACGATGGTCGCCTCGGGCATCCGCAAAGGAGCCTTGGAGCGCTACGGTATTGAGGTTCTCTGCTACCTGCACGACCCTCGTGTGGCTGAGATGGCGGAGCGACTGGACATTACCCGCACACAGGCTGGCATACGGCTCGCTGTCGAGGAGCACCCCGATGCACTCTACGCTTTTGGCAATGCTCCGACGGCTCTTATGGAGCTGGCGCACCTCATTCGTCAGGGCAAGGCTCACCCCGCTGGGATCATCGCAGCGCCCGTCGGCTTCGTCCATGTGTGTGAGTCAAAGCACATGGTCAAGCCCTTTCACGACATCCCTAAGCTCATCATCAAGGGACGCAAAGGGGGCAGCAATCTGGCGGCAACGCTGGTCAATGCGACTCTCAGCTATGGCGATGCCGAGACGCTCAAGCCTGGTCGTGACTTATGAAAATCATCCTCATAGGGCTCAGTGACGACCGTGAGCAACGGTGGAACCCCGAGCTACTGGAGCGACTCGCTGGCGAGCGCACCTTCTCAGGAGGGGCACGGCACCACGAGATCGTCCGTGAGATCTTGCCGACGGAGTATCACTGGATCGATATAACCCCGCCGATAGACGATGTGATCGAGCAGTACAAAGCGTACGACACGGTCGTCGTCTTCGCTTCGTGCGATCCCATCTTCAACGGCATCGGACAGCGCATCATGCAGCTTCTCCCCGAGGCGGAGATTGAGCTGCACCCTTACTTCCACTCCCTGCAGCTCCTCGCCCATGCGGCTCTGCTACCTTACCAAGATATGCACGTCGTGTCGCTCACGGGGAGACCGTGGCAAGCCTTTGACGCAGCGCTAATCTCAGGCGAGCGCATGATTGGCATCCTGACCGATCGCAAGGAGCACACCCCTCAGCGCATCGCCCAGCGTATGCTCGACTACGGCTACGACAACTACAGAGCCATCGTCGGGGAGCATCTAGGCAATAAGGAGCAACAGCAGCTCTCCCGTCTCTCTCTTGCGGAAATGTCTGAGCGCACTTTCGCCTATCCCAACAACTTAATCCTCATTCAGACGAAGCCCTTGCCTCGTCCCTTTGGCATCCCCGATGCGGACTTCATTCCGCTCAATGGGCGTGAGCGGATGATTACCAAGCGGGCGATACGTCTCGAGACGCTCTCACAGCTAGACCTGCACCAGACGCACGTCCTGTGGGACATCGGCTCCTGCACCGGCTCGGTCTCTATCGAGGCTCGCCTACAGCAGCCGAGCCTGCAGGTGGTTGCCTTCGAGATACGTCCCGAGGGTGCCGAGCTCCTCGACGCCAATGCGCGTCGTCATCACACCCCGGGCATCACCTTCTGCGGGGGCGACTTTCTCCTAGCCGACCTTGACCCCTTGCCTCAGCCCGATGCAGTCTTCATCGGAGGGCATGGCGGACAGCTACCAGAGATCGTCGAGGAGGTGTGGCGTCGTCTCGCCATAGGCGGGCGGATCGTCTTCAACTCCGTCTCGAGCGAGAGCCAGGAGGCCTTCAGACGAGCCATTGCTGCCGTCGGTGGTTCCATAACCTCCACGACCCGTATGCAGGTTGACGACTACAACCCGATAGCTGTCCTACAAGCGACCAAAAGCACACACTAATTCGTATGAACTCAAAACCACGCATAGCGATCCTCGCCATCTCTCCTGATGGTCAAGCAATCGCACTCAAAATAGCGAGCGAACTGCTCGACGTAAAGCTCTATACGACACATCAGGAGAAGCTAAGCGAAGCATTCACACTACTGCCCAACCTAGCCGAAGGAGCTAAGAGCCTCTTTGACGAGAGCGATGTCTTGCTCTTCGTCTCCGCCATGGGAATCTGCGTTCGCACCATTGCCCCACTGCTCAGAGACAAGCATCACGACCCAGCGATTCTCTGCGTAGATACCACAGGGCGGTACGTCATCTCCGTCGCTTCGGGACACATCGGCGGCGCCAACGAGTGGACCGAGCGCATCGCACACATACTAGGTGCCGAGCCAGTCATCACCACCCAGAGCGATCGTCAGGGTCTGTGGGCTTTAGACACCTTGGGCGCAGAGAGCGGGTGGAGCAGCGAGACCGCCGGCTGTAGTATGAACGCAGCCATCACCACCTTTGTCAATAAGCGCCCCGTCGCCCTGCTCCTCGAGATGCGCTCCGAGGGTACCGCCTATCTAGAGCGCACCCATCCAGAGCATGTGGACCTTTACTACCGCTACGAGGAGATAGACCAAAGCCGCTACGACCTGCTTATCGCGGTGAGCTTTCGCCTGTTGGAGGGCTTGACCATCCCTTGTCTCTACTTCCGTCCGCCGCTCCTGCACCTCGGTGTGGGGTGTCGCCATCAGGCAAATCCCGAGGGTGTCATGGCGCATATTCTCTCCGACATTCGTGCCAAAGGCTTTGCACCCAGTGCCATCGCCACGATCAATAGCATCGAGCTCAAGCGTGGCGAACCTATCCTCGACGAGCTCTCCCAGCACTTAGGTAAGCCTTGCCACTTCTACAGTAGCGACCAGCTAGCCCCCATCGAGGTGCCCAATCCCTCGGAACGTGTCGCCACAGCCACAGGTTCGACGAGCGTCAGCGAAGCCTCCGCACTCGTAGCCAGTCAAGGTGGACTCCTTATTATAGAGAAGCAAAAGGGTTGTCTCACTCCGCAGAGCGACTTTACCTATAGTCTTGCCGTAGCTCCCGAAGGGTTGCCCCACGGGCATATAGAGATCGTTGGGGCGGGCCCAGGCGATCCTGAGCTAATCTCTGTGCGTGGCAAGCACTTCCTCGAGCGAGCCGACCTGATTCTGTATGCTGGTAGCTTAGTTCCCATTGAGTTAACCTACTATGCCAAGGAGGGTGCCACAGTGAAAAGCTCCGCCGATATGAATCTCGAGGAGCAGTTTGCCTTGATGAAGGAGTTTTACGACAAGCACGCCCTCATCGTGCGACTACATACGGGAGACCCCGCCATCTTTGGAGCGATACAGGAGCAGATGGCGCTCTTTGACGAGGCCGGTATGAGTTATCATATCACGCCTGGTATCTCCTCTTTCCTAGCAGCCGCTGCAGAGCTTAGGTCTCAGTTTACCATCCCTGAACGTGTGCAGACCATTATCCTAACCCGAGGCGGCGGTCATACGCCAATGCCCGAGCGAGAGCAACTGCACAAGCTTGCTGCCTCGCAGAGCACGATGTGCATCTACCTCAGTGCCACCCTTGCCGAGGAGGTGCAGCGGGAGCTACTCGTTCACTATCCACCCACGACGCCCGTGGCGGTCTGCTACAAGCTCACTTGGCCTGAGCAACGCATCTATCGTGGTCAACTCTCCGAGCTGGCGCAGATAGTGCGTGAGCATCACCTCACGCTCACCACGCTGATGGTCGTCGGTGACGCCATTGACAATCGCGCTGGGCTCTCCAAGCTCTACAATGACAACTTCAAGCACCTCTTCCGCCGATGAAAGCGCCACAGCCGATAGCAATCGTCTCCCTCGGCGCTGCCACGCCTGAGGATATTTCTATGCGTGCCTATGGCAAGCTCCAGAAGGCTGATGAGATCTATTGCCTAGGTGAAGCAGCTCACCGTATTGTCGCTGCACTGCCCGAAGGCACCGCCCTCGCTCAGCGCTGCCAGATCCTAGAGATCCCGATGAGCAGCGACCGTACAGAGGCGATCCGCTACTACGAGCAGCTTGCCACCCGACTGATAGAGCAGCAGGGTAGGGGACTCGCCTGCAGCGTCGTCACCATCGGCGATGCTGGCACCTATGCCACGGTGCAGTATCTCGCAGACCTGCTCCGTCAGGCGGGTGCCGAGATAGAGATCGTGCCAGGGATACCTTATTATATAGCCGCGGCGGCAGCCTTTGGTCAAGGACTGGTGCGCCAAGACGAGTCGCTTCTCGTGCTGAGCAAAGTTTCCAGTGAGTCTCAGCTTCGTGAGGCACTGGCGCAGGGAGGACATACGGTGGTAGTGATGAAGCTCTCGCGCTGTGCTAATATCGTTCGTGAGGTCATAGCAGAGGACAACTACGACTTCATCTATGCCGAGCATCTAGGCAATCCTGATCTAGGGCTTCTCACCAGTGACCGTGACACATTCCTCTCCCGTCAGCCTATCCCTTACTTCTCGCTCATCATCATACGTCCTAGCCAGCATACCTCCAACTGAATCTGATGACAGTGCAAAGGTAATAAAGCCGACAAAGGAGCCTGCGTTCTGCTGCACGCTACAGACCTTGTCGCCTGTAAGCCTCCCAATAAGTAGTGCAAGTCTACTGGCCAGAAGATTCGTGGGTTGCTGGACAATACTTTTTTTACTACCTTTGTAGTGTAAAGCTACTCTAACCGAATCTGTTTTTCTTCTGGTTAGGTTGCCTGCCTCTGTTAGGTTATCCAGTTGGTTTATGAATAGATATCTGGCAATCGTTGCACAGCTCTTAGTCCTGCTGCTGCCCGCTATGTTGATGGCGCAGACGGGTGCATCGACGCCGACCGACTCGCTCTCGGTTGTCAATCTTGACGAAGTGGTCGTGACGGGTACGGGAACAAACTACCTCCTCAAGAATGCGCCTGTGCAGACGGAGATCATCAATGCCAAGACGCTAGAGAGCTACGGCTCGGCAACCCTCACAGAGATACTATCGGGGCTGATTCCGTCGATAGACTTTAGTCATAGCGATATGGGTACCGCCATGCAGATGGGCGGGCTGGGAGATCGCTATATCCTTATCCTTGTGGATGGTAAGAGATTGATGAGCGACCTCGGAGGGCAGACGAATTTGGATATGGTTGACCCGACACGCATCGAGCGTATTGAGGTGGTGAAAGGAGCTTCCTCCGCACTCTACGGTAGCGACGCTATAGCGGGTGTCATCAACATCATCACCAAGAAGAGTCGCGACAATCTATCTATAGACAATAGCACGCGTGTCGCCTCCTATGGAGTGATCAATCAGTCCAACGCTTTTCAGTATAAGGTGGGCGACTGGACGACGCTGACAGACTTTAATCTAAAGCACTCTGACGGTTGGCAAAACACAACCTGCGAAAATCCCAACCGATACGAAAAGCCTGTAACCAACTCGGTCAATAATACCTCCAATCCCTATCTAGACTGGCAGATAGGGCAGCACCTCTACTGGCGACAGGGCAAGCCACTCTCGGCCTATGTCGAGGGCAATTACTATCGCAAGGATATTCATCGCCCGACGGGTGTGCCCGACTACAAGACCTACGACTTCCGCTATCACAACACCTCCGCAGGTGCAGGTATGCGCTGGCAGACCCCACAGGGAGCTGTCCTGACGGCTCAGATGCAGTACTACAGGCACGCCTATTACTACGTCTACACAGGTGAGACCTGGGCGAAGGAGTACCTGCCAGATGGCAAGGAGCTAAGCTTCCCCTACTTCCCTGGAGATGTAGTTCTGCAGAGCAATCAGCAGCGCATCACGACAGAGCTCAAGGGGGTCTTCTCGCTTCCCTTCGATCAGCGACTTAGCGCTGGTTTAGACCTACATCACAACTGGCTCATAGCACCACGCCGACTGGACGAGGATCGAGTTAATGACTTTCAGGCGGGACTCTACCTACAGGACGAGTGGACACCTACGAAAAACTTTAACCTGACTGCGGGAGCTAGGCTAACCTACCACCCAGCATTTGGGGCAAAGTTTACACCTAAGGTTTCCCTCCTCTACAAGCTAGGACCAGTCAATCTGCGTGCTACTTACAGATGGCGATGGTCATACTCCATCTAGGCAATCCAAACCTCAAGGCGCAGACTAGTCGCTATGTCTCAGGTAGCGTTGAGTATCACAGCCCAATGGTCAACGTAAGTGTCACGGGCTATGGCAACTTCCTCAACCATATGATCACCCTTGTGACGATCCCAAGTCGAGAGGCTCCAGGTGATCTCATAGCCACCTACAGGCCAGCTCGCGTGCGTCAGTACAAGAACATGGACAGCGCCAAGACTTATGGTGCTGATGTCACAGCCAAGTGGCGCATCTACAAGCAGTGGACGCTGACCACCAGCTATAGTTACCTTGACACAGAGGCACTCCTACACGATGATGATAAGGATGTGATGCGCCAAGTCACGATCGACGGTATGGCACACCACCGTGCCACTGTGGGGCTGTCGTGGAGCGAAGCCTTCCTCCAGCAGCGATACAAGCTAGCCGTAGGACTATACGGACGTATGCAGAGCACCCGCTACTATCAGGATGACGGCAACGGCAAGCCCTATCACCTATGGCGTCTCAACACGCAGCAGACGATCATACCCAATGAGAACTGGTCTCTCGACCTCAACATTGGCGTGGATAACCTGCTCAACTATTACGAGACCACACCACACGGTCTGCACTACGGTACCTCTACACCAGGGCGCACACTCTACATGACCATGAGCGTGCACTTCGGGCGAGCCAAGCAGATCACACCGACCAAGCGCTCCTCTCGTCGTTCGCGCTCTCAAGAGGATGAGGAGGATTAGAAAAACCATCGTTCCCCACACCGTAACGTACACTACACTTTATCAAGCCAACACACACACAAATATAAAATCACTTATAACCCTATCAACAATGAAGAAGCTATTAACAATCTTATCACTCTGCGCTCTAGGACTAACCCTCCTGACTTGCGTAGGTTGTACAGAGGACGACAACAACCTAGCTCTCTCAAATCACGACAAGAAGCTACAGGCTGTTACCAAGGAGGTGAAGGCAAAGAAGACCACAGACAAGGCTCTACTCCTCGTCTCTTTCGGTAGTACCTGGGATAAGCCTCAGGAGACCTTTAAGAAGATACAGGCTCGCTTTAAGGAGGAGTTCCCCGACAGAGACCTCTACTTCGCTTTTACCTCTGAGATCTGCATGACACGTTGCGAGCAGAAGGGGTGGAACTACTACGCACCCAAATTCTATCTAGAGGCTCTAGGAGCTGCTGGGTACAAGGATATAGCAATACAGTCACTCCACATCGTACCTGGTGAGGAGTTCCTACGTGTCAAGAACTGTATCAAGGACTTCCGCAACAACGGTGATCACCCTGAGTTTGCCAAGACAACCATCTACCTCGCTGGTCCGCTACTAGAGACCGAAGAGGACTGCAAGATAGTCGCTGCTGAGCTACACAAGATCTATGGCAAGGAGGTTGCTGCTAACAAGCTCGTCAGCTTCATGGGACACGGTAACCCCGAGGACATGGACTACGGCAACGGTAACTCGCGCTATCCTATGATCGAGAAGGAGCTCCAGAAGCTCAGCCCCAACTACTTCGTCGCTACCGTCGATATGGAGGGCAACCTGGTAAAGGACTTGATCGCTCGCGCTAAGAAGGCTGGCAAGACCTCTGGCAAGATGCTCCTACACCCGCTCATGTCTATCGCTGGTGATCATGCCAACAACGACCTCAAGGGTGGTGTCGATCCTAAGAACCCTGAGGAGGAAAGCTGGCGCTATGAGATGAACAAGGCTGGCTATAAGTGCACCCTTGATGACTGCACGATGAACGGACTCGGTGACTATCCCGCTATCGTCAACGTCTGGGTAAGCCACATGACGAAGGCGCTGGCCAATAAGCCTCTCTACCCAGAAGAGGAGGAGAAGTAGTCTCAAGCACATCACTAAGTGACTGTGGAGGCTCTCCACACGCTCACGGTGGCATCATGTAATCAGTCCCCCATATACACAGTTGTATGTGGGGGACTGTGCTATTTACAGAATGAGACTGTTGCAAAAGTCAACAGTCTCAGAATATATCTTCACGACCTCCTATGACCTCTAGAGCTTTAGAAGAAGCCTCCGCACTGCTCGCACAGCTGGAGCAGCGTCGTGAGCCAGCCTATGCCGACTTTATGGCACTACGCACCAAAGTCTCCTCACGACCCGAGAGCGTCCTCGGCATTCGAATGAAGTGGCTTCGACAAGCCGTAAAGCAGCTCAGTCGCTTGCTTACCCTGGACGAAGCTATCGAGCTACTTCACGAGAGAGCCCTCGCATGGTATGAGTACAAAGTCATCTTCGGCGGGGTCGTCGCTCGCTTAGCTACTCCTAATGAGGGGCTACCTCTCCTTTATCCCCTCTGCGATGGCTGGGCGGTGCCAGACTACTACAGGGAAGTCTTAGCAGGCTGGGCGAGTAGGGGAGAGACAGAGCGCCAGATAGTCCTCCGCTCGATAGCTGAGCATGCTCACGACACCAATCCCTACGCACGTCGGCTCACCATCGTTGCTTGGCTTGACCTCATACGTCACGACCTAGCCACCCCTAGAGCTGCACTAGACCATGTCGCCCCACTGCAACACGACGATGCGTACTACGTCCAGATGGCGATAGCGTGGCTCCTTGCCGAGATGACGCTCACTGGCGAACCCTCCCTCACGGAAGCCATCCGCACTGAGATCATCGACGAAACCGTGCTACGCATGTACCAGCAGAAGCTCCGCGACTCCCTCCGCAGTAACGCTTAGCCACGAATCCTCCCGCCCCCGCTGTCGGGGCGCATGGATAGTCTTGAGTCAGAGGGTGTTCGTCGTGTCAAAGCGAGACGAGGAACCGTTGTAGGGACGCACGATCTGTGCGTCCGTCCCCGTTAAAGCAAGACGTGTAACCGTTGTAGGGACGCACGATCTGTGCGTCCGTTGTATCAAAGGTTACTGAGTCTGTTGTATCAAATGTTATAGCGTCGTGGTTTTAACGGGAACGGACGCCCTCCCGCTAGACACTCCCGTGCGTCCCTACACGGGTTATACGTCTCGCTTTGACACAACGGACGCCCTCCCGCTAGACACTCCCGTGCGTCCCTACAAAGGGCTACACGTAACGGACACCATATCGCTAGACCCCGAAGTGTGCGTTTCTACGTCTTTCCGTCAGACTAGCTTGCGACTGGTGGCTACGGCGATAGCCTCGGATATATTGCTCACTTCGAGCTTCTGAAAGAGCGCTTTGCGGTATGCCTTGACAGAGTCTTCGGAGCGGTGGATGATCTGCGCTATCTCTCCCACGGACAGGCCTTGGTGAGCTAGGCTGATCACCGCTTTCTCCTGTTCGCTGAGTGTGAGGTCTTCCATCTGCTTCCACCGACCACTCTTTGAGGAGAGTCGCCATCGCTTACCAGAGTTGACCGCAGAGATGTAAGCCTCTCCCAGCTCTCGCGAGTGGGCTAGAGAGACGAGACAGAGCGACAGCCAAATGTTGCCTGACGAGTCTAGCTTGAGTGGCGTGAGCTGATGATTGATCAAGATTGGTCCTTTGGACTCGGCGGGGAGAATCCGAAAGTTGTAGGATATGGTGTACTCCGTGCGCTCTGAGATCGCTATCTCCTTGAAGAAGTCAAAGCCCGCCCGATTGACAGAATGGAGGAACGCTAGATCCTCATCAGGAACGTGACGATAATAAAACTGATACCCCTCGTGCATCACTTCGTCTACAGACTCGCCACATAGGAAGAGCGGATTGCCAGAGACGTAGAGGAAGTTCAGCTTGTTGTAGTCGATGATGTATAGTGACTTGTAGGTTAGGCGTGCCAAAGCCTTGGCAGAGTCCACATAGGGCTGTAGCTCTAGGTATAGCGCCTCGTCTACCATAGGACGTGCATCTGACGGAGGGCTCAGATACTTGCTATCGTTGTCAGGGATACTCATTTGGCGGGGAGTAATCATTCTTATAAAACGGTCGGTGCAAATGTACTCATTTCACACTAGACCATTGCCCGACGGGTGAAATTCCAGATCCTGCACATCTGGAGTGACGATTTTGACAGGTTACGTCCCTAGTACGGGTTACTCATTACGTAGCTGATTTTAGTCTCCAGCGAAGAAATTCGAATCTCTTCGCTGGGGACTTTTCATTTCCCAGGGAGGCGTTGTGAAACTCTTCCAAACTTTCATTTCATTCTTCCGAAGTTTCATCTCATTCTTCCGAACTTTTATTTCGCCCCTCCGTGGAGGATTCTCATTTAAGCGGGAGGGCGTCCGTCCCCGAACAACGAGCCGTGCAACCGTTGTAGGGACGCACGGATCGTGCGTCCGTTTCCGTCAAAGCGAGACGTGTAACCGTTGTAGGGACGCACGGATAGTGTTGAGTCGGAGGGCGTCCGTTCCCGTTAAAACAAACGCTTATTGTCGATACAGATTGATAGCGTAACCTTTGACACAACGGACGCACAGATCGTGCGTCCCTACATTTGCTACACGTATGGTGACGCGCAAAAGGACCTCCGCAAGAGGTCCGACGAATCATAGCCCCCAGTCGGAGGGGCAATAGCCCCGAACGACTGGGGGAACAAGACGTTGCCTGTTTATCGACCCCTTGTGGGTCGGACTAAACGAATCTACAGCCTCAGTCCGACCTCCCACACAGGGGAGGTCGCTTGCTTCGTGTGACACTCCTGACCCCGCAGTCGTTCGGAGCTTTGCTCCTCCGACTGGGGGCTACGATGCGTCCGACCGCAAGCGGTCGTTTGCTCTCCGTGAGGACGCTTGGGCGTGTAACCATCGTAGGGACGCACTGAAAGCGCAGCAACGCTCTCACTCGAGCGCCCCGTCTTGTAGCGACACAGTTCGTCGGTACGTCCTTCTCAGTAAAAACAGGTTGCAAGAGCAGAATTACCCTTTCGGGTATTGTGAGGGTGACATAAGGTGCCGAACTTTGCCTCTGTAAAACAAAACAGTCCCTCACTCGGGGAGCGTGTAAGCCGAAAAACGCTAAATCCAAAGAGTAGGCACATCTAAACAGATACTGAACAATGAACAAGAAAATCTGGACTCTCTCCCTCATTGTCGCACTCATCGGAAGCCTTAACACATGGGCACAGGAAAGCACGGCAACAAAGTACACACCTAAAGAACTATTTGGCTTTCATGCCTCAGTAGCTCCGATGGGTATGGGCGTACTCTTATCTCCTGCACTGGGTACAACTACAGATCAGTTTACCTATCCACAAGTGGGTGGACGGGTACAGGTCGGGTGGCTTCTACACAAGAAGTCCCTAACGCTCCCTACGCTTGTAGCTAGCTATGCCTATGGCATCAATCAAGACAAGGCAACAGCAGGGCAACTCAAGTCTATGTCTATCTTAGATCTTGGAACAGAATTCAATCCATGGTCTTTCTATGAGACGAAGAGTCAAAAGCATGTGGTTGTTGTTCGAGTCGGTGCTTACGTATCTATGTGTAGTACCAAGTTTACACAAGATAAGACAATGCACCACCGCTGGGGAATCTCCCGTCGTATCGCTCTCGGGTATCTCTACAAGATGGATTGTGGTACTCGCCTTGGGGTAAACCTGTACAACCATGCAGGGCACTACTTCGGCAAGCGTCCTCAGCAGGGCTCACCTGTACCTGTCTACACGGAGGAGCTAGGGTTGGCTTTTGACCTTTACTTGTAAGCAGACAATACCTATTAACGTAAGAGTACAACAAAGAAACATAGGATAGACTATACGACAGCTCTTTTTTAGCTCATTGAGCAGGTCAGAGAGGATACCCTTCCTCCTCTGGCTTGCTCAATTGTTTTTCCTAATTCCTTCGCGTAGTAGCTAGATGCGGCCATGCGGAGTCTAGGCGAAGTGGGGACGTGAGGATAGACGGCAATGATTTTGTATCTTTGTAGCGTAATGCACTATAAGAGACTATAGCCGAAGGTATGAACTATGGATATGTCAAGGTAGCGGCCGCTGTGCCCTACGTCAGAGTGGCTGACTGCTACTACAATACGAGCCGCATCAAGGAGATGATCTTTCAGGCGGAGGAGCTGGGCGTAGAGATACTTACGACCCCTGAGCTCTCGATCACGGGATATACTTGTGGAGACCTCTTTCACCAGTCGTTCCTTCTGGATCAAGCGCAGAAGGCGCTCTGCCAGTTGGTTGAGGAGACGGCCGAGACTGACGTGATGGTGATCGTCGGTATGCCGGTGAAGGTGGAGGAGAAGCTCTTCAACGGGGCGGTCGCCTTCCAGCATGGTAAGATTCTAGGGGCGATTCCTAAGACTTATCTGCCGAACTACCGAGAGTTTCAGGAGAAGCGCTGGTTCTCTCCTAGTGATTCGCTACAATATAAGACAGTGCAGATGGGACCGCACACGGTGCCTATCGGGCGCAACATCATCTTCAAGTGTGGACCGGTGGGCATCGGTATCGAGATCTGCGAGGATATGTGGACTCCCTTTACGCCGGGTACTCGCCTGAGCCTTTATGGTGCGCATATCATCTTCAACCTCTCAGCGAGCAATGAGAATGCGGGCAAGCATGACTACCTGCGCTCGCTAATCAGTGGCGCCACGTCGCAGTCTATCTGTGGCTACGTCTACGCCTCTAGTGGCTATGGCGAGAGCTCGACCGATCTAGTCTACACGGGTAAAGCGTTTATCGCTGAGGTGGGCAAGATCGTCAAGGAGATGCGCCGCTTCGAGTACAAGGAGCGTATGATCGTGAGCGACATTGATGTGTCTCGTATCCATGGTGAGCGCCTGATCAATAGTAGCTTCAAGAGTGCGGTCAATCACTTTACTGACGAAGAGGAGCTGGTGAGCATTCCCTTCACGCTACGCTCTGAAGCGGAGTCGCAGCCTATGGATCGTGTCATAGATCGCAATCCTTTTATGCCTGAGGGGGCGAACCCCGAGGAGCGTTGTCACGAGATGTTTCAGATACAGGTGTGCGGGCTGATACAGCGCCTCAAGCATATGCGTGCGGAGCATGCGGTGATTGGCATCTCGGGCGGACTGGACTCAGCACTGGCGCTACTGGTGACGGCAGAGGCTTTTGACCTTTTGGGCTTAGATCGCAAGCAGATCATTGCGGTGACGATGCCTGGCTTTGGTACCTCTGAGCGCACCTATCGCAACGGCTATGCTATGATGCAGGCGCTGGGTGTGACGATCCGTGAGATAGATATCAAGGAGGCGACGGAGCAGCATCTCTCGGCCATCGACTATAAGGGCAATCGGGAGGATGCGACCTTTGAGAATGCGCAGGCACGTGAGCGTACGCAGATATTGATGGACCTCGCCAATATGTACCACGCACCAGTGATCGGGACTGGTGACCTCTCTGAGATAGCCTTGGGGTGGTGCACCTTCAACGGGGATCACATGTCTATGTATGCGGTCAATAGTGGAATCACGAAGACGAGCGTACAACTGATCGTCGGGTGGTATGCTGCGCACAAGGCTGGAGACACGCTACTGGCCACGACGCTACAAGACATCGTCGCTACACCTATTAGCCCTGAGCTACTGCCGATCAAAGATACAAAGACGGGCAACGAGCAGCAGACGCAGAACCTTGTGGGACCGTACGAACTACACGACTTCTTCATCTACCACTTCCTACTGGATGGCTTTGAGCCGAAGAAGATCTTTTACCTAGCCAAGGTTGCTTTCGAGGGAGCTTACACGCCCCAAGAGATCAAGCACTGGATGGGAGTTTTCTTCAAGCGGTTCTTCTCACAGCAGTTCAAGCGCAATGCGATGCCCGATGGGCCGAAGGTGCTGAGCGTATCGCTCTCCTCACGTGGGGAGTGGCGCATGCCGAGCGATGCGGTGAGCAGTATGTGGCTCCATGAGGTGGAGAACCTAGAGGTATAGAGACGCGAGCGATGATGAGGCAAGAGGAGCGGGCACAGCTGTTGGTCCCGATAGCGGACTTTATCAAGGAGTTCGAGCAGGCCTTCGAGCGGTCACTACAGAGTGATGCGTCGGTGCTGTCACACGCATTGGAGCATCTGCAACGCTCCTCGGGCAAGCACGTCCGTCCGATCATCGTGGGGCTATGCGCTCAGCTTTGCTCTGGACAGACCAATGAGCAGACGCTCTCCGCAGCGCTCGTCATAGAGCTCCTTCACACTGCCTCGCTCATTCACGATGATGTCATCGACTGGTCGGACACACGGCGTGGACAGCCTACGCTCAACGCCCTTTACAGCAATCATCAGGCGGTTTTGATGGGAGACTATGTCCTCTCGACCGCCTTTCTGGAGATAGTCTCTCGGGAGCACAACCGGGAGATGCTACGTGTCGTTGCCCAGGCTGGGCGCAACCTCTCTATCGGGGAGCTGATGCAACTCTCCCTCTCGAAGGCGCACACCTATCGTGAGGAGGACTACTACGCTGTGGTGGATCGCAAGACGGGAGCGCTCTTTGAGGCGAGTGCCAAGCTGGGAGCCCTGAGCGTAGATGCTACCGAGGAGCAGGTGGAGCGCTGTGCACGTCTCGGGCAATTGATGGGGCGTGCCTTCCAACTGCAGGACGATCTCTTTGACTATGACAAGCTCCAGGACGTGGGCAAGCCTACGGGTCACGACTTGATCGAGGGCAAGGTCTCTCTCCCTCTGCTTTATGTCCTCAACCATGCGACCCCCACGGAGCGAGACGAAATCATCTCTTATCTACAGCAACCTATCGAGGCGGACTCAATAGACTACCTCCTCCGCATAGCTCGTGCGCGTGGTGGCATTGACTACACAGAGAGACAGATCCAGCAGATACTCCGAGAGGCGATCGACCTGCTCAGGAGCTTCGCACCGAGTGCCACGAGAGAGACACTAGAGCGCTTTATCACATTACTAGGAGAGAGACAGAAGTAGCGGACGAGGAGTATGGGAGGTGATACGCTCAATTGGATAGACTATATGGTCCTGGGCTGTACAGCTTGGGCACTCTTCAAGGGCTTCAAGCGGGGAGTCGTATCTGCTCTGATTGGCGTGCTGGGCATCGCCGTCGGCTATGTACTGGTCCGCTGGATAGGCGTACCCGTAGCGCTTTGGATCTCTCGCACCTTCGGACTACCCCACGGAGTGGCGGTGGTGGGTGCATATGTGGCGACCTTCTCGCTCTCATGCTGGGGCATCGCCTTCCTAGCACGGCCTACGGTGAGGGCCATCAAACATTCGTCGCTCTCAGTTGTCAATAAACTTATGGGAGCTCTCTTCACGGGAGCCTTCGTCATCTTATTCTTTAGCCTTATCTTTAATCTAACCGACTTCATACTGCCACGAGGAGTGCTAGCGCAGTTGCCTACCATTCCGACAGAAGCGGGCGAGCCGACTGAGCCTCGACGAGATCAGCGTGACAAGTCTAGACTATACGACCCTGTCCGAGGCTTGATCCCGTGGGCTGCTCTAGGCGACCTAACCTCTTGGCAGGATAAACAATTAAAGCAACAATCAAGTGAATAACGAACATAATCCTAAGCAAACAGTCCCCACAGCTGCCGAACCAGAGGTGCGTGCGGTGACGCCGACGGGGGAGGATATCCTCGACGACATCACCCAGGGGGACTACAAGTATGGCTTCGTGACTGACGTCCATACGGAGACTATCCCCAAGGGTCTCAGCGAGGAGGTGGTACGTCTCATCTCGGCAAAGAAAGAGGAGCCAGAGTGGCTCCTAGAGTTCCGTCTCAAGGCTTACCATCACTGGCTCACGCTAGAGCGTCCCGACTGGGCGCATCTCTCAATCCCCGATATAGACTATCAAGACATTATATACTATGCGGCTCCTCGTCACAAAAACGAAGGAGACGGCACGATAGATCCTGAGATCGAGAAGACCTTTGACAAGCTCGGCATACCGCTCCACGAGCGGGCGATGCTCTCGGGCAATATGGCGGTCGATGCGGTCATGGATAGTGTCTCGGTGAAGACCACCTTCCGCACGAAGCTTCAGGAGCTGGGCATCGTCTTCTGCTCTTTCAACGAAGCGGTGCGTGAGCACCCAGACCTTGTCCGTAAGTACCTGGGCAAGGTGGTTTCGTCGCACGACAACTACTTCGCAGCGCTGAACTCGGCGGTCTTTAGTGACGGTTCTTTTGTCTATATTCCCAAGGGCGTGCGCTGTCCTATGGAGCTCTCGACCTACTTCCGCATCAATGCGGCCAATACGGGGCAGTTTGAGCGTACACTTATCGTGGCAGACGAAGGGGCTTACGTGAGTTACCTAGAGGGTTGCACGGCTCCTATGCGAGATGAGAACCAGCTCCACGCTGCGATCGTTGAGATCATCGCTGAGACCGACGCTGAGGTCAAGTACTCGACCGTCCAGAACTGGTACCCAGGCGACAAGGACGGGCGAGGCGGTATCTACAACTTCGTGACTAAGCGTGGACTATGCCGTGGCGACCGAAGCAAGATCTCTTGGACACAGGTTGAGACCGGCTCGGCTATCACGTGGAAGTATCCCAGCTGCATCCTGCGTGGCGACGACTCGGTGGGAGAGTTTTACTCTGTCGCTGTGACCAACAACTACCAGCAGGCGGACACCGGCACGAAGATGATCCATCTCGGGCGCAACACCCGTAGCACTATCGTTTCGAAGGGTATCTCGGCCGGTAGTAGCCAAAACAGCTACCGTGGATTGGTCTCCATTGCAGCCTCAGCCGAGAATGCACGCAATCACTCACAGTGCGACAGCCTTCTCCTGAGCGACCACTGCGGGGCGCACACCTATCCTTACGCAGACATACGCAATGACTCTGCGGTCGTGGAGCATGAGGCGACCACCTCGAAGATCAATGAGGATCAGCTCTTCTACTGCAACCAGCGTGGCATTACTACCGAGGAGGCGGTCGGTCTGATCGTCAATGGCTACGCCCGTGAGGTGATGAGCAAGCTTCCGATGGAGTTTGCCGTTGAGGCGCAGAAGCTCCTCTCCGTAACCCTCGAGGGAAGTGTCGGCTAGTACATCCCCGCTACACATTATATAGATACAGATTACACACTACTATGAGCAACGTAATACTCGACATAAAGAATCTCCACGCCAACATAGGAGAAAAAGAAATACTCAAAGGGATCAACCTCACCATCCGTGAGGGTGAGACGCACGCTATCATGGGACCCAACGGAAGTGGCAAGAGCACCCTCTCGTCCGTCCTCGTAGGACACCCAGCCTTTACCGTAACCTCTGGCGAAGTGACTTATCTTGGTCAGGATCTGCTGGCTATGGATGCGGTAGAGCGAGCACACGCTGGTCTCTTCCTCAGCTTCCAGTATCCCGTAGAGATACCAGGCGTGAGCATGGTCAACTTTATGCGCTCAGCTCTCAATGAGCGTCGCAAGACTCAGGGCGAAAAGCCAATGCCCGCTGGCGAGTTCCTCAAGATGCTAAAAGAGAAGCGCGAGGTGGTCGGTCTCGACGACCGTCTTCTCAAGCGTTCGGTCAATGAGGGCTTCTCCGGCGGGGAGAAGAAGCGCAACGAAATCTTTCAGATGGCAGTCCTCGAGCCACGTCTCTCGATACTCGATGAGACCGACAGCGGACTAGACATTGACGCTCTGCGAGCTGTCGCTCACGGAGTCAATACGCTCCAGCGTCCCGACAGCGCTTGCGTCGTCATCACCCACTACCAGCGACTGCTGGACTACATCAAGCCACAGTTTGTTCATATCCTATACAAAGGTCGGATCGTCACGTCGGGCGGACCCGAGCTAGCCCTCAGACTCAAGGAAGAGGTAGCTAAAGAGGAGAAGCAATGAGTCCACGTAAGCAACCACCCACAGCGCACCTGCAGTACCTAGACCTTTACCAGTCTCAGCAGGACTACATTGAGCAGCACAGTTTACCCGTGCTACAAGCGCAGCGAGCCTTTGCACAGGAGGCTCTGAGCGAGTACGCCTTGCCCCAGCTCGGCATGGAGGACTGGCAGCGCACGGACGTCGAGGCGCTCTACGCTCCCGACTACGGGATCAATCTACAGGAGCTAGACCTAGCTCCCGCAGGGCATAAGCAGCTCCCGCAGTATAGCTGCGATCTATCGGTCAATGAGCTCACCATCAAGGCGAGCGCTCTCAACAGCAACTACCTCTACACCCACTACGCTAACCAAAAGCGCAAGCTCCCCGAAGGAGTCTTCGTCGGCTCCATCAAAGAGTTTGTCAAGGAGTACCCCGACTTGGCAGAGCGCTACTATGGACAGATAGCAGAGGTCGATACCGACGGCACCATTGCGCTCAACACGCTCTTCGTGCAGGACGCTTTCGTCCTCTACGTTCCCGATGGTATGCAGCTTGAGCAGCCCGTGCAGCTCGTACAGTTGCTCCACGCTCAGGAGCCACTCCTCTGCATTCGTCGCTGGCTCATCATCATCGGGGACCGTGCCAAAGCCTCTGTCCTCGTCTGCGACCACACGATAGATCGGACCAACTTCCTCGTCAACCAAGTGGCCGAGATCTACGTTGGCGATGGTGCCCAGCTCAAGCTCTTCGATATGGAGGAGAATAGCCACCAGACGCACCGCACCTGCACCTACTTCCTGCGCCAAGGAGCAGAGAGCCAAGTGACCCTTGCAGCCTATACGCTCAATAATGGGATCACGCGCAATAGCTTCCGGACGCGCTTCCTCGGGGAGCGTGCCGAGCAGATATTAGGCGGGGTCGCTGTGACCAATGGCACACAGCATGTGGATACCTTCACCCGTGTCGAGCATATCAAGCCAAAGTGTCATAGTACGCAGCTCTTTAAGAACCTCCTTGAGGAGCAATCCACGGGAGCCTTCTCGGGGCGTATCTTCGTAGCTCAGACGGCTCAGCAGACCGAAGCTTACCAGAGCAACCGCAATATGCTCCTCTCCTCCGAGGCTCGCATGTACAGCAAGCCTCAGTTAGAGATCTACGCCGATGATGTCCAGTGTTCGCACGGTATGGCTACGGGGCACCTCGACGAGGATGCGCTCTTCTACATGATGCAGCGTGGCATCCCCGAGCACGAGGCACGGGTCATGCTGAGCGTAGCCTTCGTCGGAGACGTCATTGCGCTCATGCCCCTAGAGGATCTACAGGATCGCATCGAGAGCATCGTACGCAATCGTCTCCTAGGCAAAGAACCGACGCACTGCAGCCAGTGTGGTAAGCTAATTTTCTAACTCACGCTATACTATCGTAATGAGTTCTCGCTGGAGACTACACCTCGTGATGCTCTGCGTCACCATTATCTTTGGAATCAATGGGCCCTTCACCAAGGCAC
>QWCB01002533.1_pt1 | contig 22791 bp, 20 predicted proteins | sample 1972511 | NCBI WGS metagenome assembly QWCB01 (sample SAMN09866719, study PRJNA288562) | Human gut metagenome isolate term5_stool, whole genome shotgun sequencing... | isolation source: gut | host: Homo sapiens | place: USA: California | reverse complement strand
AGGTCGTCACAAGATTTTTTCAAATCAATAATTTTTTCGTAGTAGGCTGGGAGTTTGTCCTTGGCATAATTTATGCCAAGATACTTTGCCTTCTCCACGCTTTCTTTTACATAAGTCCTTCCAACAATTTCTCTCTCATCATCCTCAAGTATGGGAAGGTTTATTGCGCCAGGAATTCTATAGTCACAAAATTCTTTGGGACTTCTCATGTCCACAAAAATTATTTTTTTCCCACCTTTTATCATTTCATGAATTTCATCATATCTTAATTCGTATTTCAAAATATCACCGCTAATAATATATCACTTAATGGGGGCGGTTAAAATAAATTATGGAAAAATTTTCTTTTAAGAATATTTTGGATATAATGTAGGTGAGGTGTATTATGGAGTATTTAAAAATGAATTATTCAAATATAGACAAGGTAAAGATAGGCGATGTGCCAGCCCTTATAATTGAGCCAAGGGAAAAAACAAATAAGACCATAGTTTTTTATCACGGCTGGGGGTCTTCAATGAAAAATCAAATTTTTCGCGGCAATATTCTTGCCAGTTATGGCTATAGGGTAATCCTTCCTGAAGCAAGATATCACGGAGAGAGAAATGACATTGACCTGGATTACGAGGACAAGGCCATGGAGGCAAAATATATTTTAAGGGTCATTATGCACAATATTGAAGAGGCGCCCTCAATTTTTAAATATGTAGAGGAAAAATATCCTGACAGCCAAATTGCAGTGGGCGGTCACTCTATGGGTGCCATAACTGCTGGTGGTCTCTATGCCTTTAAGAAGGATTTGAAGATGGCTTTTATCTTTAATGGCGTAAACAATTGGGAGGTCCTTGTTGATTCAGTAAATAAAATTAAGGACCAAGAAAAGATAGAGGAAGAAGAATTTAGGATCAATGAATTTTTCCTAGACATGGATCCCATGGCTAGCCCAGAAATTTTTAAGGACAGACCCATGGTTTTATACAACGGGAAAGATGATGATGTAATTGATCCAAGAGGGCAAGAGTCCTTTGCAAGGGAAATCGAAAAATTTTACAGGGACAAAAAACTTTTAGACTTTCAAATTTTTGACATGACTTCCCATCAAATCACGACGCAAATGCTGGAAGCAGCAATTATATTTTCAAAGGAGAGGGCGGGCTTCTAATGAATACTGAAAAATATTTAGTAAGTGAAAAGAAAAAATTAAACTTGTACGATGTGCCAACTTCCTACAATGGCAAACTACAAAAGGAAGAGGTAAAGGAAGTTTTAATTCCGGAGAATATTGCAAAGATGCGTGAATATCACGAAAGGCTTTACGCAGAAAACAATCAATCCCTACTCATAGTCCTTCAAGCCATGGACGCTGCAGGCAAGGACTCCCTCATAAAAAATATTATGACGGGAGTAAATCCACAGGGCACAAAGGTTGTATCCTTTAAAAAGCCAAGTGAAAATAGACCAACCCTTCCCAAAAAACTTAGTCACTAAGGATATTTGGGAAAAGAGATTTGAAGAGATAAATAATTTTGAAGAATATCTTTCCGATAATGGCATAAAGATTGTTAAGTTCTTTCTCCATGTTTCTAAAGAAGAACAAAAAGAAAGACTTATGGAGAGAATTGACAGACCAGAAAAAAATTGGAAGTTCGCCTCCTCTGACATTACAGAGAGAAAATATTTTGACGACTACATGAAGGCCTATGCCGATATGCTTGTGAACACATCTACAAAGAGAGCGCCATGGTATATTGTGCCAGCCGACAGAAAATGGTTTTCAAGATATTTAGTTTCAGAAGTTATTGTGGAAAAACTAAAGGAAATGGATCCACAGTTTCCAGAACTATCAAAAGAAGAGCTAGACAGCCTAGACAAGTGGAAAAAAATTTTAGAAGAAGATTAATAAAGGACCTCTTTACAATATGTAGAGAGGTCCCTTTTTGCAAAATTCTAAAATATTTTATAAATTTATAAAAATTTATACAAAAAAAAGAAGGCGTGAGCCTCCTTTAATATTATTATTCAGCTGGTTCAAAATCAGATTTTTCAGCTCCACAAAGTGGGCATACCCAATCTTCAGGAAGTTTTTCAAAAGGTGTTCCTGCTTTGATTCCATTGTCTTCGTCGCCTACTGCAGGATCGTAAATGTATCCGCAAAGTGAGCATTCGTATTTTTTCATTCTATCTTCCTCCTAATAAAATTCTTGCTCTTTCAAGCCTAATTCAATTATAACAAATTGATAAATATAATACAGTAAAATTTTAAAATTAATAAAATTAGACAAAATCTTTTGAGTTTAAAGGGCAGAAGTATTGGGTAATTTCTAAGTAGATGGAGTGAGAATTATGGATACTTTATATAAATTTAAAGGATTTGTTAATAGCGATTTATCTTTAATAAAAAATTTTTTGGATTCAGCAATGAAGGATTTAAATCCCTTTATAAGAGACCAAGAAAAATTATTTGATATAAAAGTTATTTTAAATGAATTAGTTGTCAATGGAGCAATGCATGGCAATGAAGAAGACCTAAACAAAAAAGTCTTTTTAAAATTAATTTTGGACAGGGATTCTTTAAAAATTATTGTAAAAGACGAGGGCAGGGGCGTGGACTTCGACACGGCTCTATATGACTGTACCCAAAAAAGATGTAATGGCAGGGGACTTTTAATAGTTGAGGCCCTTAACAACGAAGTCATAGCCATAAAAAATTTATAAACCAATACATATTTACTACATAGAAAACCCCTAGGGGTTTCTTTTTTTGCAATAAAAAAGGCTGCCTCATGACAGCCATAATTTTTTTATTAAAGAGCCTTTAAAACTTTTACAAGGTGGTCATAAACTCTCTTTGTTGAAGAAATTGAAAGATTTTCCTTTTGTGAGTGAGCCCCTCTAATGTCTGGTCCAATAGAAATAATGTCAAGGTCCCTATTTTTTTCGAAGAAGACGCCACATTCAAGTCCACCGTGAGTGAACTCTTCTTCCATTTCCTCTTCCTTCATTTCCTTGTAAATGTCCTTTACGATTTCTCTAAATTTAGATTCTTTTTTGTATTCCCATTCAGGATATGGGTTTTCAAATTCAGCTTCTGCGCCAAATTTTTTCACTATGTCCATATAAATATTTCCAAAGTCTTCAGAAAGTGAAGAAGATGCAAATCTAAGTGAAACGAAAACATCTACTGTGTCATCAAGAAGTTTTACTATGGCAAGGTTGGATGATGATTCAAGAACTTTTTTAGCCTCGTCAATAAATGTGTGAGGTCCAGTTGGAAGTTCAAGTAAATATTTTGCAAGCTTTTCTGTGTCTTCTGCTGTGACAACTTTACCTTCATGAGAAATTTTTTCACATTCTATAATTAATTCGCCTTCAACGCCCTTGAACTTGTCCCTTACAAATTCTATGGCATCCTTTAATTTATCTTCGTCACATATTTGTGCCGCAGTCAAGGGAAATTAATTTTGCATCGTCAACTTTATTTAAAATTTCTGCAATGACTTTTATCATGTTGCCCTTGTTGTTGGCAATTTCCATGCCAGAGTGGCCGCCCAAAAAGCCGTGAAGCTTAAGTGAGAAGGCTTCTCCTCTGTAGTCAACTCTTTCAACTTTTAATTTTGAATGAAGTAACTTTCCACCAGCAGATGAAACTGTTAGTATGCCTTCTTCTTCTGAGTCGATGTTGATTAAATACTTGCCTTCAAGATATTTTGCCTCAAGGTCCTTTGCTCCGTGCATATCAGTTTCTTCAGACACAGTTACAATAATTTTTAGTGGACCATGTTCTTCTTCTGCAAGTGCCATTGCCATTGCAACTCCAATGCCGTCATCAGCACCAAGTGTTGTTTCATTGGCATGAAGCTTGTCGCCATCAACTATTAGTTCAATTGGGTCAGTGGCGAAATTGTGGTCTGAGTCCTTGCCCTTTTCGCAAACCATGTCCATGTGACCTTGCAAGATCACCTTTTCTCTATCTTTCATGCCTTTTGTGGCAGGCACTTCCATAATTATATTTAAAGAATCATCTTGAACAACCTTATAGCCAGCCTCTTCTCCAAATTTTTTTAAAAAGTCAGAGACAGCTTTTTCGTTGCCAGATTCTCTAGGAATTTGTGATAATTTTTCAAAATAATCAAAAACTTTTTTTGGTTCTAAATTCATATTAACCTCACTTTAAAATAACCTTGTGGTAAACTTTCTTGCCCTTTCTAATTATAATTTCTCCATTTTTGAAATCATCCTTAGTAAGTTCAAGCTTAGGATCGCTTATTTTTTCATCGTCAAGGGAAACTCCGCCTTGAGTTATTAGCCTTCTGCCTTCAGAATTTGTCTTAATAAGACCAAGTTCAGTCATTAAATTTAAAATTCCAACAGGTTCAGCAAATTTTTCTGCTGGCATTTCTGTTGCAGGAATGTCTTCAGAATCTTTTTCTCCACCAAAAAGTGAATGTGAAGCGTCAAGGGCAGCCTTAGCAGCTTCTTCTCCGTGAATGTCTTTTACAACTTCGTAAGCCAAAACTTCTTTAGCCTTATTTATTTCAGCCCCTTCTAATTTTTCGTATTCAGCAATTTTATCAAGTGGAAGCATAGTTAGAAGCTTCATAAATTTAATTACATCACGATCGTCACAGTTTCTTAGGTATTGGAACATTTCGTATGGCGTAGTCTTTTCTGGGTCAAGCCAAATTGCTCCAGCCATAGTCTTGCCCATCTTGATACCTGCTGCAGTAGTTAAAAGTTTAAAAGTCATGGCATAAACTTTGTCATTTTCTAATTTTCTTACGAGCTCATAGCCGCCAAGTATGTTTGACCATTGGTCTGAGCCGCCAACTTCTAGCTTGCAGTGGTGCTTTCTATATAGATACAAGAAGTCATAGGATTGCATAAGCATGTAAGAAAATTCAAAGAAAGTAAGACCTTGTTCCATTCTGTTTTTGTAGCAGTCAAATTGTAGCATTCTATTAACAGAGAAGTGCACGCCAATTTCTCTTACAAATTCCAAGAAATTTAACTTCAAAAGCCAGTCGGCATTGTTTTCAATGATGCCCTTGCCTTCAGAAAAATCTAAAAATTGTGAAATTTGTTCCTTAAATCTGTTGGCATTGTAGTCGATTGTCTTTCTATCCATGAGAGTTCTCATGTCGCTCTTGCCAGATGGGTCGCCAATAGTTGTAGTTCCGCCGCCAAGTAGAGCTATAGGAATATGACCTGCTCTTTGCATGTGTTGCATTACTCTAATTTGAATGAAGTGACCAAGAGTAAGAGAATCTGCAGTTGCATCAAAGCCAACATAAAAAGTTACAGGCTCTCTGCCCAGCATTTCTCTAAGTTCATCTTCATAAGTGCATTGGTCTAAGTAACCTCTCTCACTTAAAATATCATATACATTTTCCATAAATTCCTCCAAAAAAATAAAAAGAGACCAGGGGATGAAAGGACGCATTCGTGGTACCACCTTTCTTCGCCGAGGCCTCAAAACTTATTAGACTCCAATATTGTAATTCAGCTTTCGCTTACTGTATATCTTCACCGTCTTATATTCATACTATTTATGATATAATAATCGAAAATAAAGAAATTGTCAAATGGGGTGAGACTTTGATAGGCATAGATATAGTAGAAGTAAATCGAATAAAAAAAATAATGAGTGATCATGAAAATTTCTTGGCAAAAGTTTTTAATGAAGATGAAATAAAAAGAATAGAAGAGAGAAAAAATCCCTACGAGAGAATAGCAGGCATGTATGCTGCAAAAGAAGCTGTGGCAAAGGCAATGACTACGGGAATTGGTGAAATTTCCTTTCACGATATAAAAATAAAATACATAGAAAACCTTCCTTATGCAGAAGTTTTTGACAAAAAATTTTATCTATCCATTAGTCACGAGAAAAATTACGCAGTGGCTGTGTCAAGATTATGTGAAGATGATATTGAGGGAAAAAATTTTGAGGAAAAAATAATTTTAGATGCAGAGATAAAATCCCTTTGGAAAAATAGAGATGAGGACACTCACAAGGGTGACTTCGGAAAGATTGCCATAGTGGGCGGCTCTCTTGGCATGACTGGTTCATCCTATCTGTCATCAAATGCAGCCCTAAAAGCAGGGGCAGGTCTAGTCTATAATATAGTGCCAAGAGAAATTTTTGACATCATGTCCATAAAATACATTGAGCCCATAGCAAAGTCCTTTGATGATTTAGATGAAATGGAAAAATTTTTAGATGGCATAGACGCCATAGCTATGGGACCGGGAATGGGTCTTGGCGAATATGCCAAAGGTGTTTTTGAAAAAATAATTAAGACAGAAAAAAATCTCTTAATAGATGCTGACGGCTTAAATATTTTGTCAAAAAATCTAAATTTATTGGAAGAGAGAAAAGACTTCACTACAATTTTAACTCCTCACGAAGGAGAGTTTGCTAGGCTAACTGGCTTATCCCTTGAAGAAATAAAAAATAATCGCCAAAGACTGGCAGTAGACTTTGCAAAAAAATATAAGCTAATTTTAGTTTTAAAGGGACACAAGACTATTGTCACAGATGGAGAAAAAGTCTATATAAATAAAACAGGAAACTCTGGCATGGCAAGTGGAGGCTCAGGCGATGTCTTGACGGGAATAATTTCTGCCTTTATGAAAAATTATGATTTGTTTGACGCAGCAAGGCTTGGAGTTTATGTTCATGGACTTTCAGGTGATGTCTACGCAAGAAAAAATTCAAAGACCAGCCTAAGGGCAAGGGACCTAATAGAAAACCTAAGCACAGTATTTAAAAATTTTGAAGAAAAATAAATTTGTTTTTTTTTTTTTTGATTTATAATAAAATTAAAGTAAGGTAACCCGAACTCTGATTAAATGTTTACATGTAAATATTAAAAGAGCCGAAAATTAATTTATTATAAAAATGAAGGTAGATGAAGAAATTTTATGAAATCATATCCATTTAAGGTCCATGCCTTTTGGCAGATCCTAAACATTTTTGTCTTAATTACTATGTCAGAGTCTCTCAAAAATCATAGAGGTCCAATAATTGTAGCCTTGCCCGGTTTGTTGGCTCTTGTTTTAAATTTGATTTGGATAAAAAAAGAAAGGGACAATTGGAGCAAGGGATACAAAATAGCCATGGGTATTTATGTAGTAGTTTTAATTTTATTTACAATTTTCATGGTTAGGATGTCAATGTAAAGGAGTTATTATGTTTAAAAATAGAAAAATACTTTTTATAATTTTATTTGCTCTTGATTTACTTTATACATATTTTGCAATCACTGGAGTGGCAGATTTTTTTAATAGTTTTAGTGGACCAATCTATGTACAGGTTCTCTGGTATCTAGTGGTTTTTGCACCAGCAATTGTTCACTACCTACCAGGAGGAACAAAATATAATTTAAAGGAAACAATGAAATATACCATTCCTTTATTTATTATGATTGCAATAAATTTTGTCATGCCCATGTATTTGAAATAGATTTATTAAAAATTTGTAAAAAATAAATTTAATTTCTATTATTTGTATATATTTACGAAAATTGTGATAGAATATTATAAAGGTTGTTCATAGTTCAATCTTTAAAATCTCTCTCGCCTTAAAAGGTGAAAAATTATGATGATAAAAAGAGAAAATTATGATGATAAAAAGAGGGGATATATTCTATGCCGACCTGTCGCCAGTTATTGGGTCAGAACAGGGAGGAGTAAGGCCCGTAGTTGTTGTTCAAAATGACATTGGTAATAAGTACTCACCTACTACAATTGTTGCGGCAATTACATCTCAACTTAACAAGGCGAAGTTACCAACCCATGTTAATGTGAGAGCTAAAGATGTTCCGCTTCCAAAAAATTCTGTAATTCTTTTGGAACAGTTAAGGACAATCGATAAAAAGAGGTTGAGAGAGAAAATCGGTAAATTCGACAAAGACGTTATGGATGAGGTTGACGCTGCAGTAAAAGTAAGTTTAGCGATGAAATATTGAACAGCATACATATTTAAAAGACTAGGTCTCATTTGATCTAGTCTTTTTCTTTTGCAGAAATTTTTAAGACATTTAATTTTTGCAAAATTTTAAAAGAAAAATAAGTTTTAAAATATACCATTGTAAAACTGTGAAAAAACAAAAGATAAATTAACGGCATTAACGATAAATTAACGGTAAATTAACGGTAAATATAATATAATACAGTAAAGATAAAAAGAGGTGGATTATGAATAGAATTTATGTAAGTGCAGACAAAAGTAATATTTATTTTTATTACGATAAGGTTAAAGAAATAGTTTTAGATTTGAAAATTTATAATAATGTTGTTGAAAACATGGACAAAGATGAGTACAAATTTTTTGAAAGAATAATAAGAAATTATGAAATTAACACTCAAAGAGAACTGGAAAAAAATTTTTTATATTTATTTAATTTCATTTTAATAAATAACTTAGCAAATTATTTGTTGGACAAGGCGAGAGATATTGAGGCTGATGAAATTGTTTTTGACGAAAAAATTAAAAGAAGCAAAAAGCAAATTATTAAACTTTCTTCAAAATTGGATGTTGAAGATGCCTTAGGCGATTTAATTATTTGTTTAATTAACTCTGATGAGTATTTAGATGGAAAAGTTAAAATAGATTATGGAAAAATTGAAAGTGAAGTTAATGAAAAGAAAAAAGTTCTTATAGAGGATATTTTTAGATACAGAGCTTCCAAGGTAGATGATTTTAGAAATAAACTTTTAGAAGATTTGGTAGCTTTTAAGTTCGTGAACCAAAAGTCTTTAGATGAGGAAAATTTATATAAGCTTCCTATATACATAGATCAGGAAGGACTTTCAAAAAAAGGAATAGAAAACTATATTGATTTTTTACCTAATTGGACTTCTTTGGCATACTTGAAGATGTTGGAAAAAATTTATAATTATTTTGTTGATTATTATAAGCTTGATTACGACAAGGGTTTAAATAACAATGAGCTTTTATTAGCTCTTATAGAAATTTTGGATTATGAAGTTAAAGACTATCCTCAGGGACTTGAAAAATCTATTGAAGTTGGAAGGTCTACTGCAGGCAAGTGTTTCTTTATTGATTCCTTTGTAACTCCTCTTGCTTTGAGCCAAGAGTTAGCTCTAGTTTTACAATCCAAAGATGCTTTTGGAGTGGTACCTAAAGTTTTTAAGAATAATTAAGGAGGGTTTATGGCAAATATTAATTTTAAATTATTTGGTAATCCAACAATTACAGAAAATGGGAAAGAAATTTATTTGCCGCCTGGTAAAGTAAGCGCCCTATTATATTATATTTTGCTCAAGAAAGTTGTATCGAGGGATGAAGCTGCTGCTATTTTTTGGGGTAGGTCCAATGAAAATAGGGCAAAGGTAAGCCTAAGGAATGCAATTTATAAAATCAAAAGGGCTTTCGGTGAAGATGTTATTGAGACACCAAATAAGACAATTCTTTCTATAAACGACAAGCTAGATATTTTTGTGGATGTAATAGAATTTGAAAAAGATCCAATAAATAATTTAAATTTATATAAGGGAGATTTTTTGGGAAGCCTTTATATAAAGGATTGTACTGAGTTTGAGTATTGGATTTTGGAACAAAAAAACTATTATAAAGACATGTATATTAAGAGCATAAAGTCAAAAATCGAAAAAGATTATAAGGATAAAAACTTTTCTGATTTAGAGACCAATATAATGAGCCTCATTTCACTTGAAAACTTTGATGAGTTTGGTTATTTATATCTTTTTAAGATTTATCAATCTAAGGGAAGATATGACAAAATAATAAATGAATATTATAATTTAAAAAACATTTTGGAAGAAGAACTTGGAATTGAACCGTCTGATGAGATTCAAGATATTTATAGAAAGGCTTTAAAATATTTAGATAAACAAAAAAAATCAAAAGATTCCAAGATTAAATTGTACGATAGAAATTATGAAATTGAGAGAATACAAAGATTACTGGAAGATTTTAACAACAATATAAGCACAAAATCCATATTATTGTTTGGAGAAAGTGGAATTGGCAAAACTACTCTAAAGAAAGAGATACTTGAAAATAATAAGGATGGATATCATATTTTTGAAGTTCAATGTTACAGCTTAGAAAAGATTTTTTCTTATTCTCCTTGGTTGAAACTTATTAAAATATTAGATGAAGAACTATCAAAGAAAAAAATAAAGAAACCGGAACTCTGGGGAGACTTATTAAAGAATTTATTTTATGATACTAATAAGTTTAAGCAGCCTATGGTAAACATCTTAGAAAATAGAGAAGATTTTAATTTAGATTTAATATATTTAGCAACAGAAAAAGTATTAAAATTACTATCTTTTAATAAAAAAACAATAATAGTTTTTGAAGATCTACAGTTTATGGATAAACTTAGTGCAAAATTACTTGTAAATATGCTATTACAGGGTAATGAAAATTTTTTATTTTTCAATATTATTTCTAATGAAATCGAGCAAGACTTTTTAAAGACTATAAATATGCTGAAAGAATTGAATAAAGTAGAATTAATTGAGCTAGAAAAATTTAGCAAGATGGATGTTGGAATAATCTTACAAAATTCTTTGAAAGGTAGAGAATTAAAAGATGAAGATGTAGATAATATCTATAATATGAGCAAGGGAAATGCTCTTTTGTTAAACGAGTACATAGAACTATATAGAAAGAATGAAAACCTGGAAACTGTAAGCCCTAAAATGGATTCACTTTTGCATACAAAATTTGCAATGGTGGGAGATATAGAGAAAGAGATTTTGAGTGTTGTGTCGGCCTTTTATGGCGATGTAAATATAAATAATATTTTAAATTTATTAGACTATAAAGTTTTCGATGTTGTAAATGGAATAAATAATTTAACAAGATTAAATATTCTTGAGGAAAGAAACACTAAAAATGGAGTCTTCATATCTTTTACAAATAGTCTTTATAAAAATTATATTTATAATAGTTTAAGTGAAATCTCAAAACAAGTTATTCACGCTGAAATAGCAAAGATGATCGATGTTACAGATCTTAGGAGTCACAATGACGTTACAACTTATATAAAATTAAAATATCATTATGAACAAGCTAAGGATAAAACGAACACACTTAAATACGAAATTTACATATTAAATTATTATCTAAATTTCAATCACGAAGTATATCCAAGCTTAGATGACTATGATGTGAGCAGACAAGTAAAAAATTTTATAAACAATAATGAAGTTTTGACAGAAATAAACTCCATTGAAGATAGAATACTTGTGTTAAAAAATGAAGTAACAAATGAAAAAGAAAGTGAAGAGATAGAAAAATTAGAGCTAATTTTTCTTTACTGCAAGGGAAGATATTTAATAAGAGCTGGAGAGTATAAAGATGGCGTAAAAGTTATGAAAAGAGTTATCGATCTTGCCGAAGCTTTGAATGACTATAAGACAAAACTTCAAGGGAATAAGCAAATGGTAATTTATGGAATTCAAATAAATGACACAAGTGTAATGCTTAGCCACATTATTGATGGGATAAAAGACGCAAAAACCTTAGAAGATAGTCTAGAGACAGGAATTATGTATAGACTTTATGGTGTTTATTACACAATGAACGGAAATTTAAAACAAGCAGAAGACTTTTTCAACATATCCATTGAAACAATTACAAAATCTGGAAGGGTAGAACACTCTAGCTCAATTAGTGTGGCGGCAAATTATAATTATATTGGAGAAATTAGAAATTCACAATTTCAATATGAAGATGCCATGAACTACTTCAAAAGGGCTATAGAATTATGCGAATATTCAGGAGCATCTTGTCTTTCAATATTCTATATAAATGCAGCAAAGGCTTCTTTCTTTGTGGATAATGCTGATGAAATGAAAGAATACCTAAAAAAATCAAAGGAAATAGTAAGAAGATTTGATTCTTATTGGAAAGCTCCAGTCCTTGATGCTTTTTTATCTCTCAGCAGTTTTATTGAAAAAGATTATGCTAAAAGCTTAAATTATTTAAAAAATGCCATTGGCGAAGTTAAAACCATAAATAATCCAAAGGATATTGGAGAAATTTATTTTGTAAAAACTATTTTGAGAAAAATGATAGATGAGCAAAAAAATGATTTAACTGGAAATGTTGATATGTTTTTAAATCAAAACTGTGAATATTATTATTACAGATCAATGGAATACCTGGATAAGTACAAAAATAGGGCAGAAATTAAATACTTAGAAGATAAAATAATGAAAAGAGGTTAATATGAGTTTTTATATGTTAGTAGACTTTGGAAGTACTTACACAAAAATTTCTTTAATAGATATTGAAAATGGGCGTTTATTTGAAAGAGTAAACGCCCATACTAGCGTAAAAGAAGGTGTGGACAAGGGCTTTGGGGAAGTTTTAAAGAAATTAGATGGAAAAGTTAATTTAAAAAATTTGGACATAAAAGAAGTGCTTGCTTGCTCTTCTGCTTATGGCGGCTTAAAAATGGTGGGAATAGGAATAACTCCACAATATACTACAGAAGCGGCTAAAAGAGCTTTAGTGGGAGCAGGTGCGAAACTAGTTAAAGCCTATAACTATTATTTAAAGGAAAGAGATATAGAAGAGATAGAAAAATTAAGTCCGGATATAATTCTTTTGACTGGTGGAGCTGATGGCGGAAACAAAGATTATATTATTGAAAATGCAAAAAAATTAAGCAAAATAAAAAATATTCCCCTTGTTATTGCAGGGAACTCTTCAGTAAAGGGAGAAATAGAAAATATTTTAAAAAAATCTAATTCAAATTATATTTTTGCAGAAAATGTAATGCCCGATGTAAATAGATTTACTCCAGAGGATGCGAAAGAAAAAATTAGAGAAATTTTTATGGAGAAAATAACTCATGCCAAGGGCATGGACAAGATAAAAGTTATAAAAGATAGAGTCTTGATGCCGACGCCAACTGCAGTTTTAAAAGCAGCGGAGCTTATGGCAATGGGCACAGAAAAATATGAAGGCTTTGGAGATTTAATTGTAGTAGATATTGGTGGGGCGACTACAGACATTCACAGTGTATCTGAACCACATATGCTAGAGTCAAATATTTTAGAGGGGCTCAGAGAATCTTTTTTAAAGAGAACCGTGGAAGGAGATATGGGTATGAGGTACTCTGCTTACAGCGCCTTCGAAAATTATAGAGAAGGATTTTTGTCTCATAACTATAAAGAAGAAGAAATTATAAAAAAATGTATGGTAAGGAAAGATAATCCAGAAATTATTTTTCAAGATGAAAAAGAACTAGAGTTTGATAAGTTAATCGCAGAAAATTGTGTGAGAGTTTCAATAAATAGACATGCAGGAAGTGTTAGAAGAGGATATTTGAATGGTCACTACATAGATTTTCAAGATGGAAAGGATCTTCGATTTGTAAAAAAAGTTATTGGAACTGGTGGAGTGATTATTAACAATAAAAATCCAAAAGAAATTTTAGAAAAAATTAAAGATGGAGAAGAGAATAAATTAACGCCAGAAAATCCATCTTATTTTATAGATGAAAAGTACATACTTTCACATATTGGACTGCTATCTACCATTGATAAAGACTTGGCTTTTAAAATTTTAAGTGAAAACTTAAAAGAAATTAAGTAAAAATTTATTTCCCAGCGTTAACAAAAAAATTTTTAACATTTTTTTAAAAAAGACTTGAATAATAACGATAGATTAACGAGGACTCAATATAATGTAATCAATAAATGATTCTCATTTATAAAAAGTCTTAATAAAGAAAGGAAGATAAAATAATGAACGGAAACAAAGGATTATATTACAGAGAAAACCCTGAAATACTTTATGAAGTAAAAGCACAAGGTGGAGGAATCAAAGATACTGATACTTTAAGATGTAAAGGCTGGCGTCAAGAAACAATACTTAGAATGTTAGAATTTAACATGGAAAATGCTGAAATTCCTGAGCTACTTGTTATTTACGGTGGAAACGGAAAATGTGCTAGAAACTGGGAATCATATTGGGCAATAGTTGATTCTCTAAAGAATCTAGAAGATGACGAAACACTAGTAGTTCAATCAGGAATGCCAGTTGCTATTTTTAAAACACATAAAGAAGCTCCAGTCGTAGTTATGGCTACAACAAACATAATGCAAGCAACTTGGGAAAGATTCTATGACTTACAAGATAAAAACTTAACAATATTTGCACAATACACAGCAGCTCCTTGGGAATATATAGGAACACAAGGTGTAATTGAAGGTACATTTGAAACATTGTCAGCAATTGCAATGAAAAAATACAATGATGATTTAACCGGAAAAATTTATCTAACTGCTGGAGCAGGCGGAATGGGTTCTAACCAAACTTGGGCAATGAAGATGCACGGTGGAGTTTGTATAGTGGTTGATGCCAACGAAAAAATTCTTCAAAAGAGAATTGAAAAAGATTATCTAGACATGATAGCTGATTCGCTAGAAGAAGCTATCGAAATTGCAAAAGAACACGCTGCAAGGAAAGAACCCAAATCAATTGGTATCGTAGGAAACGCAGCTGATGTTTATGAAAAAGTTTTAGCAAGTGACTTTAGGCCTGACATCTGTTCAGAAATGTGTCCATGTCACGACCCTATTTCTTACATTCCTTCAGGATACACTCCAGAAGAAGCTGACAAACTAAGAATTGAAGATAGAGAAAAATACTTAGAACTAAGTAGAGAAACTATGAAGAGACAACTTGCAGCTATGATAGCTCTAAAAGAAGATGGCGTTGAGGTATTTGAATATGGAACTTCTATTAGAAAAGAATGTATGGATGCTGGATTCCCTAGAGAAGAAGCTATGAAGATTGGCGGATTTGTTTACGAATACATCAGACCATTATTCTGCGAAGGTAGAGGACCTTTCAGATGGACTTGTCTATCAAGAGACCCTCAAGACTTAATTGAAACTGATGATATAGCTCTTGAAATTTGTAAGGGCGACAATCTTGTTGAAAGATGGATAAAACTTGCAAGAAAGAACCTTCCAATTGAAGGAATGCCAGCAAGAGTTTGCTACATGGGATTCGGACAAAGAAAGAAATTTGGTCTTGCAATTAACCAAGCAATCAGAGAAGGAAGAATTAAGGGAACAGTTGCATTCTCAAGAGATAACCTTGACTCAGGATCTATCGTTAACCCTACATTTGAATCTGAAAAGATGCCAGATGGTGGAGACTATATCTCTGACTGGCCATACCTAAATGGACTTCTTAATGCAGCAGGCGGATGTGACCTTATTGCAATCCAACAAAACTATTCAATGGGTGAAGCAGTTCACACTGGAGTTACAATGATTGCTGATGGTACAGAAGAAGCTGACAGAAGACTTGCAGTAGCTCTAACAGTTGACTCTGGAATCGGAGTTGTTCGTCACGCACAAGCAGGATACGAAACAGCAAAAGCAGTTGCAAATGGTAAAGGCAAGTACACTACAGATTCTATCAAGATTCCACTATGGTGGCAAAAAGCTGAAAATGTAACATTTGGACCAGAAGGAATGTATCGTTAATATATTAGCACAGTTTATATCCTAGAAGAATTAATATAGCAGTAGTCATGGGACAAACAAAAGAATCAGGATAGTTTTGTTTGTCCCAGACTTGTATATAAAGCTTTTAAACACAAAAAAGATAAATTATGCTGATAGAAATTTTCAAATTAATATTAATTTAGATATTACATTTTAAATAATTTACAGATAAAAAAAGGAAACTAGAGAACGATTTCAAAATGCAATACTAAATTTATTTTTAATAAATATTTAAAAAGGAGGAAATCTATGATTATATTTAATCCGATCGTTATATCTGTAATAGTTCTTTCTGTGCTATGCCTTTTAAAGCTTCCAGTTATGGCAGCTCTTCTAATATCAGCATTGACAGCAGGGCTAGTCAGTGGAATGGGATTCTCAGGAACCATGGAAGTTTTTGTAGGAGGAATGGGAGGAAATGCCAACACTGCACTAAGTTATATTCTTTTAGGTGCATTGGCTTTCACTATTAATAAGACAGGTGCAGCAGATATTTTAGCAAAAAAAATTTCACAAGTTGTAAGAGGAAATAAATTTACCCTTGCAATCATTATAGTTTTAGTTTCAATGGCATCAGGAACAATAATTCCTGTACATATTGCTTTTATTCCAATTTTAATACCACCACTTCTTAGTTTAATGAATAAAATGAAGATGGATAGAAGGATGGCAGCAATATGCTTTGGTTTTGGCCTCAAAGCACCTTATATAACTATACCAATTGCCTATGGTGCAATTTTTCACGGTTTAATAAAAGACTCCGTAAACCAAGCTGGTTTAAATATAACAGGTGATGTGATTTGGAAAAATACATGGATGGCTGGTATTGCAATGCTTATTGGTCTTGTACTAGGACTTTTGTACTTCTCACGAGATAGAGACTATGAAGACATTCATGATGAAATTGAAGAAAAGCCTGAAGAAATAGTTAAGGTAGAAACAAAACATTGGTTAACTCTTGGCGCAGGTATTATTGCCTTAGTGATTCAATTAAAAACTGGTTCATTACCACTTGGAGCATTAGCTGCTCTTGTATTTATGGTAGTAACAAGAGTTATTAAATGGAAGGATATTCAAGAAGTACTAGACGGCGGTATTGGATTAATGGGATTCATCGCTTTCGTTATGTTAATAGCAGCAGGATATGCTAATGTTATTAACGCTTCGGGTGCTGTAGACCATTTAGTTGACGTTGCCTTTGATGCACTAGGCGGCTCAAAGATAGCCGGATCTTTTACTATGACTTTGCTTGGCCTTTTAATTACTTTGGGAATTGGAACAAGTTTTGGTACAGTTCCAGTTGTAGCAGCTATATATGTGCCGCTTGGACTAAAACTTGGTTTTTCTCCAGGAGCTATAGTATTTATGATAGCTGTAGCAGCAGCTTTAGGTGATGCTGGTTCACCTGCATCAGATACGACACTTGGACCAACAGCTGGACTAAATGCAGATGGTCAACATGATCACATTTGGGATACTTGCGTACCACAATTTATCTGCTACGACATTCCTCTTATGATTGCAGGAATTTTCTGGCCACTATTTATTTAGGAGAAAGGTATGTTAATTTTAAAAAATTGCAGAGAACTTTTAACAGTAAAAGAAGATGCAAAGGATTTAATAGGACTGATGAATAATACATCAGTCCTAATTACAGGTAAAAGGATAAAAAAAATTGGGGCATATGAGGACCTAATAAAGTTAATTGATGATGAAAATTTTGAAGAAATAGACTGTAGTGACAAAGTTGTCATGCCTGGCTATGTAGATTCACATACTCATCTTTTATTTGGAAAATCAAGAGTGGATGAATATGTTGCATCTCTTACAAATGCAAGCGCAGAAGTAAAAAAATTAGTTAAACTAGTGGGACTGGAAGCATCTATTTTCTACACAAAAAATGCAAGCGATGAAGAATTAATTGAGTCTAGTTTGACAAAATTAAAGAGAATGCTTTTATCAGGTACAACAACTGTTGAAATAAAATCAGGATATGGCATTGATAAGGAAACTGAATTGAGGCAGCTAAGATTAATCAATAAATTAAAAGAAAAGACGCCTCAAACTATACTTTCAACTTACCTTGGAGCCCACTACTTTGATTTAGAAATGGGAAAGGAAAAATACATCGACTTTATGATCTCTGAAGTCTTGCCAATAATTAAGGAAGAAAAATTAGCAGACTTTTCAGATATTTGGGTTGATGATGGATATTATACAGCAGAAGATGCAGACAGGTTCTTGAGTGCTTGCCTTGACTTTGGACTTGTTCCGACACTTCACTCAGAATGTTATTCTGCAATTGGAGGAGCAAAAGTTGCAGCAAAATTAAAGGCTGCAAACATAGGTCACTTAAATTATTTGACAAGAGAAGATGCAAAAGCTCTTGCAGAAAATAATGTGGTGGGAATAATTATTCCTACTACAGACTTTAGTGTCGCTCATCCAAAACCAGTTGATCCGTCCTATATGCTCGAAGAGGGAATGGATCTTGCTATAGCAACAAACTTAAATCCTGGCAACTGGTTTGAGTCAATGGATTTAGCAATGACGCTAGCTTGTAGAAATCACAAGATGACAGAAAGACAGGCTATTAGGTCAGCAACTTTAAATGGAGCTAAGGCCCTTAGAATAGAAAAAGACTATGGATCAATTGAAGAAGGAAAGTACGCAGATATTCAAATAAGAGATTCCGATTCTTATAAAAATGTTGTTTATAAGGTTGGAGTTAATGAAGTAGTGCAAGTTATTAAAAAAGGTAAAAAATTAATTTGACGGAGGTAGTAATGAACTATAAAGATATTTTAGATTTAATGCTAGACGAAAATGATTTTACTGTTGGTGGTGGCTGTGCTTCTGCTATAGCTGGAGCCATGGCTACAGGCCTAATAGGAATGGTTGCTAACCTTTCTAAGGGAAAAGATTATGGCTATGAAGATGAAAAATACGATGCCATAATTAAGGAACTTAATGAAATGAAGGCTAAATTCTTAGAAGGAAGCGTCAATGATAACAAGGCTTATCTTTTAATTGTTAATGCTTACAAATTACCAAAGTCAACGGAAGAAGAAAAACAAAAAAGAAGGAAAGCTATACAAAATGCTGGGATTGAAGCAGCAAAGGTTCCTCTATCAAATGCTTTATTAAACAAGAGAACTTATGACATTGGAAGAGATCTTTTAGAAAAATCAAATCCAGCTGCTGTTACAGATTTGCAAGCAGGAATTGATCTAGCTAAGGTCGGCATTGATGCAGGACGTGAAAATGTTCTTGCAAATATTCCATTAATAAAAGATGAAAAAATTGTAAGTGATTTTAATAAAGAACTTGAAAGTCTAGATTAATTTAATAATTATGAATAAAAATGAAAGATTAGTTTCTATTGACGAGAAATATATTGGCAAGTCTACTAGAGCAGCATACTTCCCCCTTGTTGCAGAGAAAGCAGAGGGTGTAAAGGTAATTGATTTAGATGGAAATGAATATATTGATATGATAAGTTCTGCTTGCGTTGTCAACACAGGATACAATCATCCAGAGATAGTGAAAGCTACTAAAGAGCAAATAGATAAATACATTCACTTTACCAATGATTATTTTTACACTGAGCCACAAGTCAATTTGGCAAAGGAACTTGTTAGAATTACTCCAGGTAATTTTGACAAAAAAGTAATATTTGGATTTTCTGGTTCCGATGCCATTGACTCTGCCATAAAAATAGCAAGAGCATATACAGGCAGATCAAAGCTCATTTCTTTTGTAGGCGCCTACCATGGTTCAACTTATGGAGCGATATCTTTAAGTGCAATAGATACTAATATGAAAAGAAAAATTGGACCCTTGTTACCAGAAGTCTTTCACTTGGACTATCCAAACATTTTAAAGAAAGATAAAAGCATTACAGAAGATGAATTTGCCGATATTGAATTTAATAAGTTTTTAGATAATTTCAATTACTACATTCCTAAAGAAGAAGTTGCAGCAATATTTATTGAACCAATAATTGGAGATTTAGGTCTAATAAAACCACCAAAAAAATTCATGAAAAGACTTAGGGAATTTTGTAATGATAACCATATTCTACTAATCGTTGATGAGATTCAACAAGGCTTTGGAAGAACTGGAAAGTGGTTTAGCATAGAGCACTTTGATGTTATTCCAGATGTTGTTGTGATGGGAAAGGCTATGGCATCAGGATTTCCAATGAGTGCTGTTGTGAGTCGAAGTGAAATAATAGATTCAATTCCAATGCCTGGGCAGCTTTTCACTCTACAAGGTAATGCAGTAGCCTCAGTAGCTGCTATAAAAACAATAGAAATTATTGAAAAAAACCATCTCCTTGACAGGGCAAATATTGTAGGCGAATATATAAAAGAAAGATTCAAAAAAATTCAAAGGAAGTCTTCATATATTGGAGATATAAGATGTTTAGGACTAAGTATTGGCGTAGATCTTGAAGACAAATCAGGGAAATATTCCTCCTCAGATTTAGTTAAAAAAATATGTTACAGATGTTTTGAAAAGGGACTAATACTTATCTATTTAGCAGGAAAAACTTTGAGAGTACAACCTCCTTTAATAATTAATGACTCTGAAGTTGAAAAAGCCATGGATATTATTGAAGACTCCTTTGAAGAATTGGAAGAGGGAAAAATAAGAGACGAAATTTTAGATAAAATAAAAGGATGGTAGATTATATGAAAAAAGTCGTAAAAGTAAATGGCAGCAGTTTGACTATTGAAGATGTAGTTGCAGTTGCAAGATTTAATGCTAAAGTTGAACTTGCAGAAGGTCAAGAAGAAATAATTTTAAAATCGAGAAAATTTGTTGAAGATGCACTAGATGCTGGCGAAGCAATTTATGGCATCAACACAGGCTTTGGAAAATTCTCAACAGTTTCTATTTCTGAAAAGGAACTAGATCTTCTACAAAAAAACTTGATCATTTCAGATGCTTGTGGCGTTGGCGAAAATTTTGATACAGAAATTGTCAGAGCCATGATGGTTCTTAGACTCAACTCAATTATCAAAGGATTCTCTGGAGTTTTAATGTCAACAGTTAATTGTTTAATGGAAATGTTAAACAAGGGAGTCCATCCAATTATAAGAAGCAAGGGATCTGTTGGAGCAAGTGGAGACTTATGTCCATTGGCACATATGGTTCTTCCAATGATTGGTTTAGGCGAAGCTGAGTTTGAAGGTGAAGTTTTACCAGGAAAAGAAGCCATGAAAAAAGCTGGTATTGATACAATTACCCTAAAGGCTAAGGAAGGTCTTGCTCTTATTAATGGAACTCAAGCTATGATGGCAAATGCAACTCTAGCTGTTTATGATACAGAAAAATTATTAAAGGAAGCTGACATAATTGCATCTCTTACAATTGATTCACTTGGTGGAATTATCGATGCCTTCGACGAAAGAGTTCACCTAGTTCGTCCACACAAGGGACAATTAGACGCAGCTCAAAACATTAGAAATCTTTTAAAAGATTCAAAACTTGTAACAAAACAAGGCGAAGTTAGGATGCAAGACTCCTATTCATTAAGATGTATTCCACAAGTTCATGGCGGCTCAAGACTTGCCTTTGATTATGTAAAACAAACTATTGAAACAGAAATAAACTCAGTTACTGATAATCCACTTATTTTTAGCGGTGAAGATGGAGCTTGTATCTCTGGTGGAAACTTCCACGGACAACCAATTGCAATTGCAGCGGATACTTTGGGAATTTTAGTTTCTGAAATAGCAAATATTTCTGAAAGAAGAATAGAAAAGCTAGTTAACCCTGCACTATCTCATGGACTACCAGCTTTCTTAGTTAAGCATGGTGGAGTAAATGATGGATTTATGATTCCTCAATATGTTGCAGCAGCTCTAGTTTCTGAAAACAAAGTTTTAGCTCACCCAGCTTGTGTAGATTCAATTCCTACATCTGCTAACCAAGAAGACCATGTATCTATGGGAACAATTGGAGCAAGAAAGGCTAGAACAATAGTAGATCACGCTCAACATGTTTTAAGCATTGAACTACTATGTGCAGCTCAAGCAGCAGACTTTAGAGAGGTGGAAAAACTTGGCAAGGGTTCAAGAGCAGCTTATGATCTTGTAAGAGAAAGTGTTGATTTTATGGAAAATGATGTAGTTTTCTATCCTGAAATGGACAAAACTTTCGAAATGGTTAAATCTGGAAAGCTTTTAGATAAAGTTGAAGAAGTAGTTGGAAAATTAAATTAAGGGGTAGATTATGGATAAGATTTTGATGGCGGAAGTAAATATTAGCGAAGGTACTGACTTAGACTTGATTAATCAAGTTAAGGAAGCATTTTTATCAGTTGATAAAATAGAAGTTGTTGACATCGACTCTAACAAGGACCACAATAGAACTGTATTCACATATAAGGGCAGTCCTGATAATGTTTTGGAAGCAACAAAAAGACTTGCTAAGAAAGCAGTTGAATTAATTGACATGACAAAACATAAGGGATCACACCCAAGAATGGGAGCCGTTGATGTTGTTCCATTTATTCCTGTTAGAGAAATGACTACTGAAGACTGTGTAGTTATTGCTAAAGAGTTTGGTAAGTACTTGGGAAGCCTTGGCGTTCCAGTTTACTTCTACGAAGATGCTCAAGAAAAAGAATACAGAAAATCCCTTCCAAAAATTAGAAAAGGTCAATATGAAGGTCTAGAAGAAAAAATGAAGGACGAAGCTTGGACACCTGATGAAGGACCAAAGGAATTCAATCCTAAATCTGGAGCAACTGTTACAGGAGCTAGATTTCCACTTGTAGCTTTCAACATAAACCTAGATACAGAAGATCTTGAAATTGGTAAGGAAATAGTAAAATCTGTAAGAGCAGCAGCTGGTGGATATACTTTTGTGAGAGCTATTGCCTTAGCACTTGAAGAGCAAAAGCAAGTTCAAGTTTCTATGAATATGATAAATTATGAAAAGACTCCTATTCACAGAGTTTACGAAACAATCAAATCAGAAGCAAGTAGATACAATGTAAATATTGTTGATACTGAATTAGTTGGACCTGTTCCTCTAGCAGCTATTAGAGATGTTTTAGATTTCTACATTAGAATTTCTAAGAACTTCTCAATAGACCAAGTTTATTAATAAAAAGTATTTTAAAGAGACGAAATTTCGTCTCTTTTTTAAATTTCAGGAGATATTTCTATATAGAAAAGGAAAGTACTATGTGATAAACTTATTAGCGGAGAGATATATGGAAAAAGTAAAAATTTTTGGAGTTGAAAT
>QWCB01001432.1_pt1 | contig 22806 bp, 25 predicted proteins | sample 1972511 | NCBI WGS metagenome assembly QWCB01 (sample SAMN09866719, study PRJNA288562) | Human gut metagenome isolate term5_stool, whole genome shotgun sequencing... | isolation source: gut | host: Homo sapiens | place: USA: California | reverse complement strand
TCTCCGCCTGCTCTATATCCGAAATCATTGGGTATTTTTCTCCCCAGACTTTGGTCATGGTAAGTCCACAAATATAGCCGTCTTTCTGAAGATTGTACAGAACGAAGCGCCAATACTTCGTGTTAATCCGGAAGAGCTTTCCCTGCGCCTCAAGGTATTCTTCCTCAACCGGGATATCTTTTTTCAAGCAGTTGTAGAGATAGGCAAGCACTTGATAAAGGATTACGGGGTAGTCATCTTTTGCCATAGAAGCTCCTTTCTTGGCATGAAAAAAGCACTCTGAAGAGTGCTTTTAATCCAGTTTGTGATACCAATGATTTAGTCATCTTCTCGCGTTCGTTCTGTCTTGTCTGCCAGTATTTGAGCATGGACTTTTTGCATAAAAAACCGCCCGGAGGCGGCACAAAAGAAAACGCGTTATCTGGATCTATTTTTGTAATGCTTCCCTGAATCTTTGCTCCATCCAATCAGTTCTTATATTTTCTCTTGCTACTGGTTTAGCTGCCATTGTAAGTCTTATGAATATTTCAGTGCAGAATTCAACAGGATCAACCCCGAAAGAATCCGCAATATATTCCATAAAGCTGGATAGCTCTCCATTTTCATCATGGATTGTCATGCTTAATTCCAGACTTACTTTATCATCAGATAATCCACACGCTTCAAATAGGCTAATGATATCTGCCATTATTTTTTCATACTCTTCATTAGAGATCATGGGATTACCTCCATTTCTATTAAGCTCTGTGCCTTCTTGTTAATAACGTTAGTGATTTTAAACTTAGTTTCTCTGGCAAGGAGGAACTCATATTCTTGTGGTGATGAAGTCAATTCCTCCAAGTAGGCGCCTCTGCCTATTCCGGAAGGTACTTTTATTTTCAAAGTATAGCTTCCAAAGCTGGATAAAGGAGTTGGTGACGTGCTCATGTACGATGCGTCTGAATACGTCTTCCCTACTAACTCCCGTATATCCTTAAACTCAGGCAAAGCATTACGATCAATTTGCCTGTACACAACTATATTATCATGCAATCTAAAGCACTGTATTGTTTTATCGAGCCCATTGTTATAACTGTTTAGCTGTTTCTGTAGATTCAGCGCATCTCTATACGCTTTATATGGATCTGATAACCTCCTTTTCATGTAACCGCCGAGTGATTCGCCTTCTTTTCGTTTTAGCTCTGGAATATCAAGTTTTTTAGCTTCTTCGAGAAGCTTCATGTATTCTCCATCCGGAGCCCAATCTCCAATCGCTCTGTTATATGAATTGATGTATTTATATTTGTCTGAAGTATAGTTCTTTATGGCTGTTCTTTCCTCGTCCGAGAGGCCGTTTTTCCAATCTTTATAATCAGCCACCGATCTAAAATACCGATCCCCTTCAGAGCCAGTATTAAATTCTTTTATTTTCGAGTAATCATATTTGGGCTTAATATTAATTGCTTTTCTTTTTTCGATTTTTAAATCTTTGTCCGGGTCTTTCCACTTTTTCGTCCAAACATCTCTAACCTTTTTCCCATCCACCGGGTCATAGATCACCTTGCATCGGCAATGTCTGTGCCTGCGAAAAACATCGTTTCCCGTGTTTTTAACGTCCCTATAGTCGTATGTCCCAGCCAGTCTATCGCACCAATCACAGCACTTCCCGTTCGTTGTACGCACAATCTTGGGTGAAAGTCCCGCTTTATACTGAAAATCTGCGTTGGCTTTAATGTAGTCATCCACTATCGCCATTGAAAAATTTGTAACAGGTTCGCCAAGTATCCAACGTACATCATCATAGTTCTCTGCTTCGCTCAGCCGCTCGATAATGCCATCCGCACGATTCTGATTAAATTCCGGCACCTGCGCTTTAAGTCCGATTCCGGCTGCCTTGTTCAGGCTTTCCTGCGTGCCTTTGCAATAACTTGCTATACGGCTGTAGTTATCCTGAAAGGTCGTATTAACCAAGCGGTTTGCAATATTATAATACATTCTTCCGTCCGGCAGCTTATCAGCGGCAATCTGCGTCTGAAACGCTTTCGCCAAGGCATCCCCTAAATGTTCCGCATAATCGCTCGCCTTTTCATAATCTGCTGCCCCGCTTTTTAACTCTTTTAGAAGACGTTTGACTGCCACATCCTTTTCGATATTCACTTGATATGCCTCTTCGACGGCTTTAAGAAGTTCCGGAAGAATATCATGCATTGCCTGCCGCTCCCACATCAAAGTTTACAGGGGCATTGCTGCCTTGTATCCCCGTTAATTCCTGCACATTGTCTTTATCAAAATATCCGGGAATCGCCTGATTAATTTTGATAACAGCATCCCCGACAAGTCCCATCGTAGACGCATCCGGTTCGAAGATGGGCTGCCACTTTGGTGTCGTTAGGTAGAATTGGTTTCGACGGTAGGGATAATCATCTCTTAAACACGCCGCCACATATCCCACGTTAAGAAATCCACTCCCAAAACAGCGCTGTGCCTTTCTTGCCATTGCACGAAGCGTTTCGTGACTTGCCTTAATCGATTCTGCACTGGAAGGATTATCCGAGACAAATCCCAAATCATCCAGCGTCAGTCCCGTCTCCCCGGCAAAGAGCGATGCGGCGGTACGAATTTGTTCGGTAAACGGTGACATCGAAGGTGTTTGGAATTGCCCTAATTTCGGCGAATCGCCTTCGGCATCTTTCGTAAACGTCAAGAACGAAGAAACCGTCGCTTTCCAAGTGTCCATGACTTCGACATCGTCAGATAAGCCAACCGCATACTTTTGCGGGAAAGAGTAAAACTCTGCTGTGACATCGGATCGCATCATGGTACGACTGGCAAGGCGCTGATAATACATCGCCGCCTTGGTGATTCTTGATCGCCCGAATGGTCTTACGGCATCCGGTCGGTGGATGATGGGGACAAGAAGAGGAACACCTGAGGCATTCGCAATGGAGTTAACCTTTTTCCCGGCGGAATAATAATCTGTCCGATCGGGAAGAAAATGCGCTTCCAGCTCGATTTCTCCTTTGTCGTTCGTCTTCAACACCGCATACCCTTCGGTAAGAAGCCCGGTAATCGGATCAATCGCTCCTGTGGCTAATGCGCCCTCGATAATCTGCAGCCGCGGAAAGCCATCCTCGCCTTTTGAGATATATACAAAGCAGCAAGAGGAGATAAGTGCCGAAAGTATCGCGGAATCAAAAAACACATCCGGATTATTGAGCCTAAAGATTTCATCCAGCTCGAAATTGTCATCTGCGAATGCACGAAACACCAAACGGTCCGCCAGAGCGTCCACCGCCTTTGCGCACCAGCCAAGCGTCGCTCTATAAGCATTCCGGTACTTACTGGGAATCGTAAAGCCCGGCTCGGTATCGGTATTTCTCGCATCATACTTGGCATAGCGAAGTACAACTCCCGATTGAAACGTATTTAGTTTTCTTTTCAGAAATTCAAGACCGAGCATGTGTATTCCTTTCCAAAATTTTTCCCTTTCCTGGGTACCACTAACTACTTCACGAGAAAAAATGTACAGTACAGCGGGGGAAGGACGTTTCGCCGTGTGGCAGGGTCCCATGCCCCCATCGTTTTATCTTTTCGATTGATAACTCTTCCAGTCCATCGATTGTGGTAAGTTTCGGTTGCCAATTGTTTTTGGTATTTCTGTCTCATGTTTGAATATTTTGTCTGACTTTTGTCTGTTGCAACTCCAATGCGCCAGCTGCAGATTGCTGATGTCCGATGGATGTCCACCTTTGGCGATAGGAATAATGTGATCCACGCAAGGTGCCATCGGATCCGGTGCTTTCAGTGACATGTCCACGGGCTTCTTACAAATGCCGCAAACCGTTTGTGTTTTAAGAATTCGCTTTCGATTCTTCTCATACTCCACACGGTGTCCGCCGATATGGTCTGCTCGTATCTGTGCCATAGGATCTCCTTTTTGTGCCCCGGCTGTTTTTATACCGATGCTATCTGTACCACCCGGCCATTTTTAAGAGGGGGGGTATTAAAAAAGAGGCCGGCGCATCTTCCGTGCCGATCCCTATTTCTCTGCCTATAGAATAGCACAGAGCAATCCGGCAAAAACGGCAACTTTTTATAACAGCTTCTCTCTCTTAAGGATCCCATAATAAAAGCGTCTAACCGTGCGTTCAGAATAGTTCACTTGCTTTCCGATCTCCTCAAACGTCAAACACTCCTTGCACCGCAGTTCCACGATCTCCTGCTCGCGTGGATCCTCAAGAGAGGCAATGAACTTGTCTATCTCTTCCAGCAGCTCCATCAGATACCGTCGTCTGTCTAAAAGTCGCTGCCGGTAACGGTTCTTCTTGTCGATGTAGGAGGCAAGTATCGAATCAATGCCGTGTGGGAAGTTCGAATGCGAAGGATTAAGAGATAGCGATAGTGCCTGCACGTCGCAAGGCGGATCTTCATCCAGCTCCTTTAGCTCCGCCTCATCACGTGCCATCCGACGCCGTATGGCGTGCACAGATTCTAACTGCTTTCTTGTGAGCATCCATGCCTCCTATCTCTTCTCCACTGTCTTTCTTATCTTTTCGATTCGCGCTTTTAGGCTTTCCAGCACATAATTCTGTGCGCCCTCTTTTCGATGTAATGCTTCCACCACATCCTCGTCGCGCGTGTTTTGCGTTACCAGGTGATGAACGAAAACGGTGTGCTTCTGCCCTTGTCGATGCAGACGCTTGTTCGCCTGCACGTATAACTCGTAATTCCAGTTAAGACCGAACCAGATGATATGGCTCCCACCCTCCTGCAGGTTCAGCCCGTAGGCACTGGATGCCGGATGCGTAAGAAGTAAGTCAATCTTTCCGGCGTTCCAGTCCACCTGATCGGAAGGTCCTTCATACTTTCGAATGCGCAATTTCGTCTTCTTAAGTGCTTCCATGAGGCGGGCGGCATCGTGCTTAAAGTTATAAAAAACTAAAGCCGACTCGCCATTTAGCTGCTCGATGGTTTCCATAAAAGCCTCGATCTTACAGTCATGCACGGTATGCCACTTTCCGTTCTCGTCATAGACCGCACCGTTTGAAAGTTGTAATAGCTTATTGGATAGTGCCGCAGCAGATGCCGCATCGATAACGTCTTGGTTATCCAATTCCAGAACCGCATCTCGCTCCATCTCTACGTACTGCTTCTCTGCTTTCGGGTTTAGCTTTACCGGAATGACGTGCTCAACCATATCGGGAAGAGTAAGATAGTCCTCTGCCTTCATCGATACACAGATATCGCTTAGCATCTTCAGCATTTCTTCGGAAAATCCGTCTTTCGGCGTGTACGAATAGCCCATGTAGTCGCTGTCAAAGTAAGCGTTACGAAACGCATAGAAGGATCTTCCCAAACGCTCGCCGCCATCCAGTAAATAGATCTGCGCCCATAAATCCAAAAGACCGTTCGGGCTCGGTGTTCCGGTCAGACCCACCATGCGCTTGATGTGTGGTTTCATGGCAGCTAACGCCTTAAAGCGCTTTGACTGGTGGCTCTTAAAGCTCGTAAATTCATCACACACCACCATGTCAAACGGCCAGTCGTTTTTGTAAAAGTCCGTAAGCCACACCACATTATCGCGGTTCATGATGTAAATATCCGCCGGTGTATAAAGCGCCTTAATCCGCTGCCTTTCACTTCCCAGAACCGTTGAAACACGCAGAAGGGAAAGATCGCTCCACTTTTTAATCTCCATCTGCCATGTCGCTTCAGCTACCTTCTTTGGGGCAATCACAAGAACCTTCTCGACAAGAAAACGTCCGTACATCAACTCCTTTATCGCGGATAAGGTAATCAATGTCTTGCCAAGCCCCATATCTAAGAACAGTCCAACATTTGGCTGGTGGATGATCCGGTCTCGACTGTATTGCTGATACGCATGAAGGGAAAGTGTCATTTATGAACCTCCTTCTCGCAATAGGCTAAAAACGCATCGACTTCGGAAAGACCATAGAGGACTGCAATCTGCACGCCTAAACGTTCCATGCGCTTTAGCTGTACGTGCTGAATTTTCGATAGCCGTCCGACCTCGGTCTTTAGCTCCACAAAATACACCGCTCCGCCCGGAAGGAGAACGATGCGATCCGGCACACCACGATTCCCCGGTGAAACGAATTTATAGCACAGCCCACCGAGTTTTTTTATTCCATCTCGTAGCCGCCCTTCTATATCCCTCTCTCGCAAAAAATGCCTCCTCTTTTCTGCGGCAACCAATAATCCGTTTTTCCCTATATATACGCGTATACGCGTATTACGCGCTACGCGCGCGCCTATATATCCTATATATACTTATATTTTTATCTCATAGGGAAAAATGGTTATATTAGTTGCCATTATGTTTGTACGCATTGGTTTTACTGCGTTTCAGCGGCAACCGACATGTATATTGTTGGTTGCCGTGGAAACCAACGCGGCAACCAATCTTGGCAACCGGCGCTCATTGTTGGTTGTCATAAATCCATGTTAGTTGCCACCGTTTTTCTCTTTTTGAATCACCTGCCAATTAATAATTCTTGATCTTTCGTATCCTTTTTGTTTTCCGAATCTGCCGTAATGGCGTGGATTTCTATTCCGAGTCCACCCCGGCATAGCCGCCATGACGTTCGCCAGTTCGTTCGAATCACGACGGCGTAAGTACTTCATATCGCCGCTGAAGCACAGCTGCCAGATCTCGGCAAGGCAGACCTTATCGCGCTCAACAAGTCGTTCTTCATCCAACCCTTGGAAGCTTCCGTTTAGAATGGATCGCTGCGTAGAAAGATCCAGCTCGTACCAGTTATCCGGGATCTTTCTCTCTAAGAACGCACGAATCTCGCCCTCTTTTGGATCTACTTCGCGGAAGGTTTCCTGCATGGCTTTTGCGATTCTTTCTGCCTCTTTCGATAAACACAACTTCTCGCCGATCTGGTAATAGAAAAATGCCTCGCCCCAGACCTGTCGAATCTCTTCTTCCGTAAAGTCCTCCCAAATGTCCTTTTTTACGGGTAATTCGTGGCAGGATACGGGCCAGAAGCGGCGGTTTCCGGTCACGTCTTTTAGAAATTCCTCGCTATTTGTGGAGCCAAAAAAGACGCAGCGGCGTGGATATTTATTCGTTCGTTTGCCGTAGGCTTCACGATAAATATCCTGTGTTTTGGATAGGAATTGCTTAACAACCTCCGTCTCGCTTTTGGTAAGTGCGGAGAGCTCGCCTACTTCGACAATGAGGCTTCCTTGGATAAGTTCCGCCGCTTCTTTTCCTTCAAAGCTATAGAGAGAGTCGTTAAACCACTCACCACCAAGCTTTGATAGGAAGGTGGATTTTCCGATGCCCTGCGGCCCCTTAAAGACAATCATGTAATCGTACTTCACGCCCACGTCGCTTACGGCACGGGCAATGGCGGCGACTAAGGCTTTTTTCATGATCTCTTCGGTGTAGATGTTCTCCTCACACCCCAGATAGTCCCGTAGAAGCGTCTTAATGCGCTCTTTCCCGTCCCAGTTACACGATCGCATAAACTCCAAAACCTTGTTTCGACGGTTGTTGTAACCGACAATCTTTATGGCATTTTCAATCTTCTCGCGTCCGGTGATGTCATACTTCTTTTCCAGCCACAAGGTAAGCTGCGCATCGTCGGTATCGCTCCACATGCGTGATCCTTCACCCTTATCCCACGGAAGAGGAAGATCGACCATACCACGGTTCGCAAAAGCGTCAAGATAGAGCCTGCCGCCCAAACCGGGGTCGTGGTTTAGGATGGTTACGATATTGGCGATGGATTTATCAAAGCCATCACCCCCTCGGGCGGGCTTAAGCATCTTTAGCCATTGCGCATCATCGCTTATCGATGCGTTCCCTGCGTCGCTATCCTCGCCGTAGAGAGCATCAAAGTAGCCGGATGCCTCTTCCTGACGCTCTTTCGCTATGAGAGCGACAACCGCGCTATCCTCTCCAGCAAGCTCGCGCATCGCCTTTGAAGAAGGAAGGCTCGGCGTTGGCGTGTCGGCTTTTGCTTCTTCATCAAGATGAGAAAACTTATGAAGGCGCACAAGATCCCACGCGTTAACCAACTGGCCGCTACAAGGATCGGTTGCATGGTGAGAGTATAGGAATTTTCCGTCCTCATAGACGACAGCCCCACCAGTCGTAGAGCCTCCGGCATAGGTAAAACGTGTGCTATCCGCTGTCTCGTCGTAAGCGTTCGGAAGGTACGTCGCCATGGCGCTATAGATATCGTAGACGCGACAGAACGCACCGATGATTCCCGGTTTCGTCGTCGGGTCCTTTTGCCTCGTAATAAGCTCTCTATGCTTGGCTTCCTGCCCCGGCACCTGCGGCCAAGAGGAGATATCTGTCCAATCGGCATACATCTTTAATACGCCGTCTGCTGAAAGAAGCGGTTTATCCTCACTCTTAAAGACGTACTGACTATCGGATGAACAGCTTGGCCAGTACATAAGCCGCGACGGCTCGAAGGTGGTTGGATCAGCCATATCGATGCCGATCACCTCCGCCATCTTACGTGCAATAGGTTCGTACTCATCCGGTGTCATCGCCCGATCTGTCGGAAAGACCACGCGAAGGCGCGGTTTATATGGCGCATGTTTCCTGGTAGAGTAGATGAGATAGCCGCAGCCTAAAAGCATCACACGGCGTATTACTTCATCGGTTGCGCCGCTTTGGACGCTATCAAAGTCAAGTGTTACGAGATCACGGAAAAGGACGCTGTCGGCCTTCCTGCGGCTTCCTTTAAGCGCTCCGCCGACGAATCCGCCGACGTCTTTTAGATCATCCTGCTCAGCTTTAGGAAGCTTCATATACGCATCAAGCGTTTCAAGCGATCGGACGGGTGTTCGAAACTTTTCGATGAAGTCACTGTAATTCATTTCTTGCCGTTGCCAGCTTATGGACTTTCGGCTACTGCCAACGGATATGGTAATTTTTCGATCGTATCTCATGGCGTTAGTCCTTCATATAGTACGGGCTCTCAAATCCGGCGCCCTTTAGAATAAGACCGGGCGCCCAGTCAATGGGGCGTGCCATCACAGCGTTAATTTCCTCCACGCTTATCTCTTTTCGCGCGTCAAGAACCACCTCATCGTGGATGTGCATCACGACCGGGTCATTCGGATACTCCGTATGCAAGCGCAGCAGAAGTGTCCCCAGGCAGTCACGAGCGATTGCCTGCACAACGTTTTCGGTGAGCTTTCCGCCGTAGGTTTGTTCCCTCATAAAGCGTCGGTTGAGACCGATGCCCATAAAAAACACCGCATCCTTTCCAAAGTTTCCGGCAGCAATCTCCGGTTTCGGATAGTAGAGCTTCCGTCCGGATGGAAGGGTAATGGTGAGAAAGGACTGTCCGAAGATTGGTTCCGCTTCTAACGAAAACGCGAGACGACTTCGAACGATGTTTGTGCGTCCGCTTTGTACGGTATTTATCGCCGCGTCCTCTATTTCTCGCCAAAGCGATACAATGTGCGGATTTGCTTCTCGCCAACGCTCTTTTACTTCCTCCATCTCTTCCTCACTAAGCCCCATCTTGTCTGCGCCCATCGCTTTTAGCGCACCAACGCCGCCTTGATAGCCTAGCGCAAGCGTTGCGACTTTCCCCTTCTGTCGTAGGGCATATTCGGGATTCCCCTTTTGAATCTTTTCGATAGGAACACCGAACATCTGACTTGCTGTAGCTTCATAGATCTTTCCATGCGTCGCAAAGACTTCATTCACCCACGTTTCGTCGGCAAGCCAAGCGATAACACGGGCTTCAATCGCCGAGTAGTCCGAGACGATGAATTTGCGCCCTTCTTTCGGGATAAACGCCGTGCGGATAAGCTGCGATAAGGTGTCGGTTACATTTCCATAAAGCAAGGAAAGTGATTCGCTATCTCCATGTTTTGTGAAATCTCTTGCGACATCTAAGGTTTTTAGATAATTTCGCGGCAAGTTCTGTACCTGCACAAGCCGCCCAGACCAGCGCCCGGTACGAGCGCCGTAGTGCTGCAAAAGTCCACGCATACGATGGTCTCTACACGCACAGAGTTTCATCGCATCATACTTCTTCACGCTTGTCTTAGAAAGCTCCTGACGGATTAAGAGAAACGCCCGAACCTCTTCCGGCAAGTCTTCCTGCTCCAGAAGCGATGCCACGGTTGCCTTGCGGAGGTCATCCACTTCCGGCAGATGTTCTCTGAGCCATGGAAGAATCTGTGCGGTGGAGTTTGGGTTTTGCAGCCCGGTTATCTCCTGCGCCTGCGTCACCTGTTTCACTGTAAGCGCGTCATTTATCGCTATAGCGTTATCCACCAGCGCCATATCTACGCCGACACCGAGCGCATTCATCGCATCGCTCATCGCCCAAAGCATTCTTTCGCTCTGTGGCAGCGGAAAGGCGCACAATCGGTCGTAAATCGCCATCTCGGCGACCACGTCCTGCTTGCAATAGTCCTTAAACAGTTCCCAGCGCTCCGGAGAGTCCTTTGGAAGATTTCGTGTCCGCATACCATTGGCTTTCGTCGCACGGCACGGTTTACTAAAAAACTGTATAAGCGTCCTTCCCGTACTGCTTTTCGCTTTGTCCTCTGCGAGCCCCAGAGCCTCACCAGTCGCCTTTAACCCTGCGGGGTAGCCAAGATACATGGCATGAAACATCGTGCAATGCCACGCCATTCTCGTGCCCACAGAAAGCCCGTATGCTTTTAAGGCGTTAAACTCAAATGCAGCATTATAGGCGTGTTTTGTAACGTGATCATCCGCTAAGGCATCCGTGACTTCTTTCGGAATCCCTTCCCCCTCTGCAAGATCAATGATTTTCACCTCACCAAAATCGATGGCATAGGCGAAGAGTAAAACCGCAAAGCTATCGTCCTCAACGTACTTATAGAGACCACTTTTTTTGATATCGACGTCGCCATACGTTTCAATATCAATACTTAAATCCCGCATGTTTCCCTCCTTTCGATAAAAGAAAAGAGGGGCACGAGTTGTACCCCTCCCCGTGTACGCTTAGTAGGGAATGCGTGCATCTTCGATGGGAAGACCGGTTAAGGGATCAATCCCATTTCCTGTACCGCCCGGCACGACAGAAAATGCGCTCTTTGCATCAAAGCTATAGCCAAGCGGCTCACCGTCTGCGACTTTCTGTACACCGTTTAAGCCGAAACCAATCCCTTTTGACTGGTTGTTGTAGGCATAAATGCTTAAGGCTACGTGTCCATAGCATCCGGAATAAAGGTCCGTCTGGCGAATGATCGGCTGGACGTTTTGATCGACAACCGAAGGTGGACGGTTTTCTCCCGCGCTTGCGGCAAAAACCCAGCAGCCTTTACACTCCGGACCAAACGCAGCACCGGTAGAGGTTACACCGTCCCCGTCCCAGATGGGATGCTTCGGGCTGGCGACGCCTTTTAGCTTTCCGTCCTTTTCGGCTTCAAACTCAGCCTTAATTGCAGCCATAAGCTGCTGGTATCCGACCGTGTCGCTCTTTGGTAAGAGGCAGGTTACGGAGTACTTTATGACGCCCTGTTTATTTGCTTTTGGTTCAAAAACGTTGACGTAAGAGAGACGGACTTTTGATGTAGTGATTTGTTGTGACATGTTATTCTCCTTCTACTTTCTGAAACATTTTCTCTGCTTTTTTCTGATAAGCTGGCCGCTTGTCGCTCTCCGGTGCAAGGGTCGGCTTTCCTTGCGGCTTTTCGATATAGTCTTTTCCCAGTATTGCGAACTCTTTTTTCCCACATAGCTTTTCGAGATTCGTGATGGTTTCCAGTGCTTTAGGCTTATAGATGAGCGCCTCTTCATACCCTGCACACATGAGGGCTTTTGCCATCTCATCCTCGTTTGTAATCTTTCGGTTGCTTCTCCCTTCGACGATCTTGTATCCTGTGATCTCTTTGCCGGCAAGAAGCTGTGCAAGTGCCTCTTCCTGCAAGTCTTTAATCCAATCCGAAAGACCTTCCGTCTTTTGGAGGAATGCGGCGATCTCCTCGGTACTTAAGAGCCCACCTGTCGACGCTTTGCCTTTTTTATCGGTCACGACATGCGGGCGAATCTCTTCAACAACAGAAAACATCGTCTTAGCGCGTTGGCTGCAGCGGGACTTTGCCTTGCAAAAGCGGCAATGTTCCCCCTCTTTAAGCCTGTCCGATCCATCGAAGGCTTCTCTCGCAATGGGTTTTACTTTTTCGCCAAAGGCTAAGAGCTCTTCAAGGGGCAGCTGCCAACTACTATCCGTTTCCTCGGTGCGTGGCTGTATGATGTGAAGCGTGATTTTTTGGATGTCGTAGAAAATACCGTATGCCTCATACGCACCGAGCGCATAGAGCATAAGCTGCGGATTCTCTTTCGCACTGACAGCAACGCCTTTGCCGTACTTAAGGTCGATTACGGTAAGCTCGTCCCCGTAGATCATGACGCAGTCTGCCGTACCAAAGCCCCCCGGAATCCATGAGGAGAGATCCACACGCTCTTCTACTGCGACAAATGGTTTCTTTTCATAGGAAAGAGAGAGCGCTTTTACGGTGTCAAAGTAGTCATCGGTGTAGCGGTCAATATCCTCATCCCAGAGTGGGTCTTTTCGAAACGCATCCATCGCCTTTTTATACTTTGCGGGACCGATTCCTTTAACAAAATACTTGGTGAGCTTTAATTCGCCCACGGCGTGCGCTAAGGTGCCCTCCTTGGCGTACGGAGAGCCGGTATCCGTAAATCCCTCTTCCAGTTTCACCGACCCGGGGCACACCATCCAGCGATGCGCCCCGGAAGCGCTAAGTTTCGCGTGACTGGTAGGCATTAGAGAACACCCCCGATTTCACGTAACTTCGCAGCAAAGGCGTTATACTGCTCCGGCTTTAAGTCCGTAATCGCTGTAAATCCCATCGCTTTAATGATTGCCGCCAATTCTTCGCGCTTTCCTTCTCGTGCCAGTTTGGCGGCAGCAAGCTGCAGATCTTCAAATTCATAGGCGACCTCTTGCGTCGGTGCCGGCGATTGCGCCGATGCTGGCACAGCGTTTTCAACTGCTGCCGGGGCTGCCGATTGAACAGGAGCGGCGACTTCAACCGGCGCTTTTACAGGTGCGGGTACCGGAGTCTGTGCTGGTGTTGGTACACTGTTTTGCGTACCGATGACGGCGACAGAATCGCTTGGTTGGATGTTATCGACAAACGCTTTTAAAGCACCGTTTAGCAATACGGCTTTTACTTCCTGAGGTGATAATTCAATAATCGTTTTCAAAATGTTGTCCTTTCGTGTTATACTGATGGCGCAAGACGGCTTAATCCTGCACCTTTTGACCATCGTCCTGTCCGGCGGTGGTCATCTCGTCATTAAGACGTAAAACATCCAACTGCCGATAATCATGTATCCGGCTGTCGCAATGCCAAGCGCCACTGTTAGAATGCATTTCAGCACTGGGTGCATCCGTGCGAAATTAAACGTCCAGCCGATTTTCTTTCTGCGTTTCTTCATGTCGTTTCTCCTTCCTATATGCGCGTATAGCGTGAACTCTTTGCGCCGTCTAAAAAGTCCTCGATATCCGTGTCTTTGTAAAAGTGCGTATTACGCCCCATGTCGATGAAGGAAAGTCCTTCTTTTTCCCACTTCGTGACGGCGTTTTCACCGATTGAGAAATACTCCATCATCTCTTTTCGTGTCATGTAGCGTTTCACGTTTCTTCCTCCTTTCACTCTTTTGTCTGTTGCTTCATCTCGTCCAAGGAAAATCCCAACATGTCGGATAAAATGACAACTTCCTTCAGCGTGAATTTCCTTAGCCCTTTTTCCTTCTGGTGGACGTTTGTTACCGTGATATGAAGCGTTGCTGCCACATCTTTAAGCTTCACGTGTTTTTCTATTCGCTTTTCGTGAATATATTTTCCTATTCTTGTGTGCATCGCATTCCCTTTCCACAACATATAGCCCTTTCTCAAACATCGTGTTATAATAATTCCATCAAGAACATGTGCCAGCATGTTCCTCTGAAATTCACCATGAAAGGAGGTATACCTATGAATCAAAAACGCTACTTCGCTTTATTGATGGATAAGATGAGTCGTTATAACAGAGAAAACAATCCGGATAAGGTTGTTGTCTCTACCGCATCAGGTATGTTTATCGGGGAAATATATATTCCGGATCCTGATATTGAAATTAGCGATTCGGACACTTCAAATATCAATGCGGTTAAAGCCATCTATAAGGTGATGCAACTCAGCGACAGTCCAGCGGAAATCGATGAACATGAATTCATCACATTAGTGGATGTGACCTACTATGGCCCAACTGGACAAATTAATTTGCCATTCATCGTTATTTTTGCTGATGAAATAGTTGGTCTATCTTGTGGCTCAATGCAGTAATGTCTTCATTCGAAAACCTGAAAACATTCTGAAGCTGTATTTCATCATCTGAACCAGAGATGTAATTCACTAAAGACTCTGTCGATTCTTTAAGCTCCTCACAAGCATGGATGACTCGGCTGAGTCTTTTTTTATACTCATCTATGTTCTCCAACTTGATGGTGAGCTTCGCTGTGTTTGCTGGTTTCTCCATCCTTCCTCCTTTCTGCTCGTGTCTTGAATTTAATTCAAGTTATTCGGCAAAAAAAATTTCAAATCCTTATTTCGTCAAGAGAAACGTTAAAGTGATCCTGAATTTTTTTTAAGTTGCCAAGCTTAATCATTCCGGGATTTCTTTCCCACATACTATACGTTTGCGGGCTCACATTAAGTGCCTGTGCCGTTTCGTTTTGCGTTTCATTAAATTTTGCCCGTAGTTCGCGTAGTGTTTTTTTCTCTATCATGTTTCCTCCTTTCTCGATCAATTCGATTATACGCTTGAAAAATATTCAAGTCAATAGTTTTGTTGAAAAAAATTCAAGTTATCTTGAAAAGATTCCATGATTAAAGTAGAATTAGATTCAAAAGGAGGGCAAATCATGGAAAACTTTTTCGGGCAAAATGTTCGATTTTTAAGAAAATTGCACAATTTAAACCAGGAACAGCTGGCGAATCGATTGGGCTATAAGTCGTTTACCACTATACAAAAGTGGGAGACCGAAAAAGCGGAACCCACTTTGTCGACCATCAACGCACTGGCCGAGCTCTTCAATGTTAAATTAGAGGATCTGGTTAACCAGGATTTAAGTACAGACGAATTCATCGGATCAATACCTGCTGCCGTTCGCATCAATGTATACGGGAAAATACCAGCTGGTACGCCACTTGAAGCTATTGAAGATATTATCGACTGGGAAGAGATACCAGCGGATTGGTGCAAAGGCGGGAAAGAGTATTTTGCATTGCAAGTAGAGGGTGATTCTATGTATCCGGTTTATCTTGAAGGCGATATCATCATCTGCCAGGTGCAGCCAGATTTTGAGGATGGTCAGGATTGTGTCGTCTTTGTGAACGGCTATGATGCTACCCTAAAACGATGCTATCATACTGCAGCCGGAATTCGGCTTGTGCCAATAAACACAAATTATTCTCCAATGTCGTATGAAATAGCTGAATCGTCAGATCAGTATGGGATGGATGATATACAAGTTCATGTTTTAGGCGTTGTAAAAGAAATTAGAAGGAAAATGTAAAGGAGGAAAAAATGGGGATTTTTTCTAAGTTTATCAATGACGTTTCCAAGCTTGCGCCGAAGACATTAGAGAAAAAAGGTATACCTAATTTTAAAGTTAAAACTTGGGGAATCATGCAACAGAACTTAAATCTTTGGCAAAGGGAAAACGCAAGAGATCAATGGAAAAATGCGAAATACTCTTCTAAGCCTCTTTATCATTACTCTTGGATGAGGTTCTCTGACAGAGCTTCGCTTCGCCCTGAGCCAAAGAATGAATTTGATAACAAGGCAATTGCTGTATATCTGGATGATGTGAAAATCGGATATGTGCCTTCTGAAATTAACGAAGATTACCATGCCAAGCTGATCAAAAACCTTCTTATAACTGTTGAGGTACACGGAGGAGACCGAAAATATATTGATGAGTACGGAGACATTGTGAAAGAAAAAGGCGACGCCATTGCAGAAGTTGTGTTTGACAAATAAAAGCATACGTCTCATCGTCTATAGCTATGACGAAGCGGAAGATAACGGTGTCCAGATCATCGGCGAGTGCGTCGGCGTGTATCATCCGAAAAAGAGGTAAATGAAGGAGAATGAGGGCGATATATTTCTTGCTATCGCGTTAACTTTACTTGACGTAAATAAAATGCTCGGTTATCATTAGCTTAACAGAGCTGCCTATGCTACCGTCGGTAGATTCTTAGGGGCCAGCCGAGATATTCGTATCTCGGCTTTTTATTTTTTTGGAGAGGTGCCATGGGACTGAAACGGCCATTATCAATTGACGAACAGATTGAAAAACTAAAGAGCCATAATTTACTAATTGATGAGCCCGATGATGTAAAATCTTTCCTGTCTCGCGTTAATTACTATCGGTTTACGGGATATGCCTTAGAGTTTAGGGTAGACGAGTCAAACAGCGATTTTATTAATGGCACGACGTATCAAACGATACGAACCATTTATGAGTTTGACAAAGAGCTACGAGAATTAATTCAAAAATATTTACTTGAAGTGGAAGTTTATTATCGAACACAAATTTCAAACATTGTCAGTCTGAGAAAATGTCGTGCGTTTCCTCACGATCAGCATTACGATTTGAAGAACTATTACAATCGGCACAGTGTAGCGAAAATCTTTCAGTCCTTTGAGAAAGAGATCGGCTATCATAAAGACGAATTAGTTGTAAAGCATCACAATGAAGTTTATGCTCATAAGATGCCATTATGGGTCATTGTTGAGCTCATATCCTTCTCCAACCTGTCTAAATATTATAATTCGTTATATAAGTCGGATAAAGTTGCCATCTGTGAGAGCGTAGGAATTGATTATAAATACTTGGCAAACTGGCTGTATTGCATGTCTGTTCTAAGGAATAAATGTGCGCATGGTAATCGAATATACAATATTCAATTCAATCCACCTGCGAAAATGTCAAAAGGTTTTCTACAATCCAACAGAGACGTGTCAAATCAATCTTTGGTTGCCTATCTCTATATTTTGAAGCGAATGCTACCGAATAATGCTGCGCGCGAACAGTTCACATGCGCATTAAATTCGGTCTATGAAAAATATCGTGGTCTAATCGATTTTAAGAAAATACAGAAAGAATAAGTAACCGCCCGACTGCAACTGGACGGCATCAAATAGGAAGGCTGCCCCCTACACTCTTATCGGACATACTACTAACGTGGAATAGAGTTACTTAGGTGGAATAAGGTTACTGCATTTTCATTTCATAAGAAAGGAGCCCCCATGACCATCAGCGTATACAAAACGAAAAAGGGTAAGCGGTGGAAATTTAACGCTTATGTTGGTACTGATCCGGATACAGGAAAGAAAATAATTACTTCGCGTGGCGGTTTTACCAGTAAAAGAGAAGCCGAATCTGCGCTGCGCACTATGCGCTACGAATTTGATCATAAAATCCTGCGCGCATCGACGAACGCAACATTTGGTGACGTTACGAAAAGATGGCTTGACGTCTATAAAAACACCGTCCGAGACTCCACCTATCAGAAGACACTGGAATGCTTACGAAACCACATTCTCCCCGCGTTTGGCGAGAAGAACATTGACGCTATCCGTGCGCTACAGTGTCAGGACTTTGCAAATCACCTGTCTACGGTCTTTAAGGACTATCGGAAGATCTATAGCGTTGCGACACGGATTTTTAACTATGCAATCACCATCGGTGTGACAAACCGCGCGAACCCGTTCCTGCGTGTTGTGATGCCAAAAAATGACACGTCGCACGCGCCGACGCCCTTTTTTGAAAAAAGCGAACTTGCCGAAATACTGGATGCCATGAAGGATAATAAGCGATGGTATACCTTCTTCCGTCTTTTAGCCTATACCGGTCTGCGCCGCGGAGAGGCGCTTGCCCTTTTATGGTCGGACGTGGACTTTAAGGCGGGAACACTCACGGTTAGTAAGACGCTTTCTACCGGGGTAGATAATGCGCCGGTCGTCCATGAGACGAAAACCAAGTCCGGTCTGCGGACGATTGATGTTGATCGAGAGACGCTACGGATTCTTAACGAGTGGCTATTGTCGCAAAAAACGCTATCAATAAAAGGGCTAATCTTCCCCTCTGGAAAAGGGATAGAAATGTCGATCTCAAAGCCCTACGCCTACTTCCAGCGCGTTGCAAAGAAACTTGGTATCAAAGGTACCATTCACTCTTTCCGCCATACCCACGCGTCTATGCTCTTTGAAGCGGGTTGGTCGATTAAAGACGTACAAGAGCGGTTAGGGCATAAAGATTTTAAGACGACGATGGATATCTACACTCATGTTACAAAGCGAAGAAAAAAAGAGTCGATGAAGGACTTCGAAAAGTTCATTTCGTGTTAACTATTATGTTAACTTTTTTCGTTTATTATGCGTCATTTAGTGGCAAAGAGTGACAAAACAAAATAGCGTAAACATTGAAAAATGCCCGTTTCCTTGAAAAACCAAGGGCGGGCATTTCACTACTATGGAGATGGAGGGAATCGAACCCTCGTCCAAGAGAACATCCGAACGAGTTTCTCCGAGCGCAGTTTATTTCGGTTATTTCCCGAATGACCGGTGAAATAAACAAACGATAGCATTCGGTAGCTTCATGAATCCAACCTGCGGGCAAAGCTTAGCGCAGGAAGTTTCCCGAAATGATTGAGGTCAGTCCGTCTGTTACGGGTCCAGCCGGAGGACCGGCAGCCATGGTTAGGCTGCGTAAGCTAATTCGTTGTCGTTAGCAGTTATTGGTTTCGCCTGATTAACGTCATCTGCCTGACGGCTCGCTTCTCCTTTTTCCATTCCCCTGTCGAAACCGGGCATCCCCGTGCTGTCCAGTATACCATAAAATAGAGGCTATCTGCGATGAAACGCAAAGAAAGCAACTGCGTTTCATATCGCAACCACTGCGTTTACTCCGTCCTCTCAGTCGATTCTTCCGTATCCACTGGAGAGGAACCCTCTGCAGAGTTGTCATCCGTTCCGGACGATTCACTTTCTACCGAAGGTGAGCCATTTTCTATTTCCGTGTTCTCCCTCGCGGAGGAAGGAGAATCATTGGGCTCTTCGGTTACATCATAATCGTTATCGGGCGTAGAAGCGCGGCCGTTCATGTAATCAGAGATATTGTATACCGGAAGGTCGGCATAATCCTCCTCCTGCAGCGAATAGGTTTTAGGTGATGCCGTCGGAACAGCCTTCCCGTCAATAACGTATCGCATTGTCTTGAGAATATCGCGTTTGCTTTCCTGACTGGGCAAGAACATAAACAGCGATGAATCCGGCATCTGATACGAGGGTAATCCCATCATTCCAAAACCCTGAAGCTGTGACGAAGTAACCGTCCATTTCCGATTGTTCTCCACCTGGTAATTGATGTAATCGACCATGGTCTGACGAGGCATGTTGGTCGAAACCTCTTTTGCAATAACCTGCAGGAGCGACGGGTAATTCATTAATATGGACGGAGAGGACACACGTTCAATCAGTGCTTTCATGATGCGCACATGGTTTCTGCCACGCGCCAACTCTCCATCTCCTAAACCATATCGCTCTCTCGCAAAGGCTAAGGTCTGTTTGCCATCCAAATGGATTCTTCCCCTGTTAAATTGGTATCCTTGCGCTTCAAAGGCCTCCGAATTATCCACATCTACTCCATCGAGCACATCAACGATATCCACAATCGAGTCAAAATTTACCACGACGTGATATTTGATTTTAATACCGAAAAAGTTTTCGAGGGTTTCTTCCGAAGTCTGCACACCGAAGTTGCCCGAATGCGTCAGCTTATCGTACTGATTCTCTCCTTTTCCAGCAATACGCATGTACGCATCACGCGGAATCGTTGTAATGTGTACAGAATGGGTTGCCGGATTGACCGTTAAAATCATATTGACATCGCTTCGCGAAGTCGTATCGATCGAACCGTTGGTATCTTTTCCACTGAGAAAGACATGGAAGGGTTTGACGAGTTCTGCCTGCGTTAACGGAACATCCGGCGTTTCCGCACTTTCTTCACCGGGATTGTTCGGCTTCTGCGATACATAATCGAGGGTACGAATGGAGGACCAAACATAATACCCGCCCACCGCTTCGGCAGACATAATAAGAAAGAGCAAAATACCGGCGGCCACAGCCGATCCGCGTTTCGCATACAGAAAGCCGATCATCAACAAGAGATTGAGCACGAAAAAAATGCTCACCAAGAGAAGCCGTTCCTTTAACGGTAAAAAATGGTGAATGAAGAAAACAGCGCTGAAGCAAACATAGATCATTACACCAAGAAAAACGACTATTTTTTTGAATTTACTCATATTGTTACTCCCAAAACCCTGTCGGTTATTTCTATCTAAAGACGTATTGCACTGTCGAGAGGAAATCTCTCCTCGCAAAAATCACAACAGATAGATTATACACTAATCGAACGGAATTCTGTTTTTTTCTCACGTGTCATCAGCGAAAAAACCGTAGAGCGCACATCCACGCCACAAAGAATAGCATTCACCGCATTCACTATCGGCATGTCCACATCATACCGCGCAGCCAATGACCTTGCCGCAGGCAGCGCATTTATGCCTTCTACCACCTGTCCCACCTCGCGAACCGCCTGTTTGGGAGAAAGCCCTTGACCAATGAATTCTCCGCAGCGATGGTTGCGGCTATGTACCGACGTCGCAGTAACAATCAAATCACCGTATCCGGCAAGCCCGGCAAAAGTTTCCGGAAGACACCCCATAGCAAGTCCCAAGCGTGTCATTTCCGCCATTCCTCGAGTAATAATAGCCGCTTTGGCGTTGTCTCCAAATCCCAAACCGTCAGAGATACCGGCAGCGAGAGCGATCACATTCTTTAGCGCTCCGCAAAGCTCCACGCCGTGAATATCTCGATTCGTATAGACACGAAATTGCTCATTCATAAATGCATCTTGGACGCACTGGGCCGCAAATTCCTCTTTACTGGCGGAGACAATGGCAGAAGGCAAATCCTGTGCCACCTCTTCCGCATGAGTCGGACCGGACAAAGCGACGAGAGCAAATGATTCGCCAGATCGTTGTTTGGTAAGAACATCCTGTATCACGTCACTCAACAATAAACCGGTTGTGTTTTCAATACCTTTCGCTACATTCACCAAAATCTGTCCGGAGGAAAGATACGGTGCTGCCTTTTCAGCTGTCAAACGCACATACGGAGAAGGCACGGCAAAGACGACCATATTCTTCTCGTAAACCGTTTCCTTTAGGTTGGCACAAATGCGAAGCGCCTCCGGCATTTCTGCCTCTCCCAAGTGTGGGTGTCGATGTGTTTTCGCTATGGCTGTCAGTTCTTCCGGAAACGCCGACCACAACGTAACCACATGCCCGTTCTTTGTCAGCAAGCGCGCGAGCGCACTGCCCCATGTGCCCGCTCCCAAAACAGCAATATCCATAAGCTTCCCTTCCTTCTTTTTCTTTTAACGCTTATTTCCCAACAACCCGTTTTACGGTTTTTCTCCTCAATCGTATGGCATTCCTTTTGCTCTATCGTATTCCTCCAAATGATACCCGAAACCGCTTCTCCTAAAGAACGGGCAGCAGAAAGAAAAAAAGAGTATAATCGAACCAATAGCATAAAAATGTATCCCAAAAAACAGTATAGGAGGAGATATGGCGATTTATCTGAAAGAACCCTCGCGCACATTTAGCGAGTATCTATTAATCCCCGGTTATTCATCCAGCGAATGCCGCGTAGAAAATGTGAATTTATCGACCCCGCTGGTTCGTTTTCGTCGTGGAGAAATGCCGGAACACACACTGAGTATTCCAATGGTTTCCTCTATTATGCAATCGGTCTCCAACGATACGCTTGCCATCGCCTTAGCGCGTGAAGGCGGTCTTTCTTTTATTTACGGATCTCAATCCCCTGAAAGGCAAGCGGCGATGGTCGCCAATGTCAAGGGCTATAAAGCCGGATTCGTTCCCAGTGATGCCAACATTTCCCCGGACGATACATTAGAAGATGTTTTGCGCCTTAAAAATAAAAGTGGTCATTCCACCATGGCGGTAACGGAAGATGGGACACAGCATGGAAAACTGTTGGGTATTGTCACCAGCCGAGACTATCGCGTTTCGCGCATGGATCCCACAACAGCCGTTCGTGATTTTATGACGCCTTTTTCCGATTTAGTCTTCGGTAAAGAAGGAATGACCCTAAAAGAAGCGAATGATGTTATCTGGGAGAAAAAACTGAATGCTTTGCCCATTGTCGATGACCATCAACGCCTTCTTTACTTTGTTTTTCGCAAGGATTACGACAGCCACAAGGAAAACCCCCAAGAGTTGTTGGATGCGAAAAAGCGTCTGAAAGTCGGCGCCGGAATCAATACCCGCGACTATGCGACGCGTGTTCCGCTTCTCGTGGAAGCCGGTGCAGACGTGCTTTGCATTGATTCCAGCGAAGGATTCAGTGAATGGCAAAAAAACACCATTGACTGGATTCGTGAACGCTATGGTGACACGGTAAAAGTTGGCGCAGGAAATGTGGTGGACGGCGAAGGATTCCGTTACTTAGCCGAGTGTGGAGCAGACTTTGTAAAAATCGGTATCGGCGGCGGTTCCATCTGTATCACACGCGAAACAAAAGGTATTGGTCGTGGGCAGGCAACTGCCGTGATGGATGTTGCTCGCGCACGCGATGCATACTATAAAGAGACAGGCATCTATGTGCCCATCTGCTCGGACGGTGGAATCGTATATGACTATCACATCACATTAGCTCTTGCCATGGGAGCGGACTTCG